>Ga0209188_1000040_pt1 | contig 144907 bp, 119 predicted proteins | sample C_130625_EF_Meta_FD_187307 | JGI IMG/M metagenome (GOLD analysis project Ga0209188, IMG submission 187307) | Freshwater microbial communities from Lake Croche, Canada to study carbon cycling - C_130625_EF_MetaG (SPAdes) (version 2) | ecosystem: Environmental > Aquatic > Freshwater > Lake... | reverse complement strand
TTCCGAGCCATATGAACCCTTACTACATCACCTATGATCAGGTCGTAGAAGTCCTGAAGTTACACGATGTTCACTGTATCTTCGAACTGGATGCTCCCTTGAAGATTTTTAATAGGCTGATGGATGCTGGGTTCTACACCTCGGACGATATCACCTGGGGCCGCAACAAAGAGTTCGTAGAGTGCTGGCAACTCAGCGAGATCTACTGCCCACACGAAGGTATCGACCGCCGCAGCGAATACGGAATGGTTGACATGATGGCAGATTGATTGTATAATACACACATGAAACAAGCACTTAAAGAACTGGCCCAGGCCACACTAATCGCAGCCACAATTGGCTTTCCCTTTATCCTTTACTTCTGGAGCATGAAATGATCACTATCCCTGGACTGAACCCTAAACAAAAGGCACTTTGCGACATCATGTGGACCCTGGAGGAATACGATGCTGTGGAGGCATTCATCGCTACTCTGCCTAAAGCAGAACGCAAGGAGTGCCGCACACTGATCCAACTGATGGTCATGGCCTTCGCTGACGAGGTCACTGTGAATGTCACAGAGGCTAAAGAAATTCTCAACCAATTCACACTGTAAGGAAATAAAATGAAAGTCGATTCAATCTTTGGCATCTTGCTATTCTCCGCCCTCATCATTGCCCTTGTGGTCTTCGGACCCTGGCTGGGTGTATGGGCATTAAACACATTGTTCCCCTCACTGGCCATTCCCTACACCCTTGAGACTTGGGCGGCTGCTATCATCATCAAGGGATTTTTCACAGTGAATGTGAAGAAAAAGGATTGACAAGCCGCTGAAACGGCTGTATAATACAGGCTTACACACTAAGGAGCTGAGCATGATCGCACTAGACAATATTGAATCCATCCACAACACTGCTTCTGCTGCCGCTGAGCAGGCTGCACAGGACTACATCGCCCAGCACGGCGAAGACTGGTACTGCGGCTTTGCTTGGGTCACAGTCTACGAGAAGGGCAGTACTAAACTGGGCCGTGCGCTGAAACGTGTAGGCTTCAAGCCCGCATACGGCGGCGGACTCCAGCTGTGGAATCCCTCGGGCGGGACACGGTACCCAGAGCATGAGCGTTAAAGAGGCAGGTGCCAGCGCCTACGCTGAAGTCCTACGTAAGATGGGCATTGAGCGGGCCTACGCAGGTAGCCGGGCAGATTAAATATAGACAGGGGAGCGATCCCCTGTTATAATACACACTCATTAATAAACAAGGAACACTATGGCAACAAAGGCATCACGTAAACCCGACGCAGGCACCAACATCCTGGAGTTTGATCAAGAGGCGATCAAGCGCACAGAGCAGGCAGTGGCACGCGAGACGGATCAAGAGATCCTGACGCGTTTGAGCGAACGCTTTGAGATCTTGGACGAGATGACCAAGGCAGTACGCAACGGCAACATCCGTGCTATGATCGTATCAGGTCCCCCAGGAGTGGGCAAGAGCTATGGCGTAGAGTACCAGCTGGAAAAGGCTGGCCTCTTAGATGTCTTGGCAGAGCGCAAGGCCAAGTACGAGATCGTCAAAGGTGCTATGAGTGCCATCGGCCTCTATGCCAAACTATATGAGTTCGCCGCGGAAGGCAATGTGGTGGTGTTCGACGACTGTGACGACATCTTGATGGAAGAGCAGAGCTTGAACACGCTGAAAGGCGCACTGGACAGCTCAGCACGCCGCTTTATCAGCTGGAACACAGACAGCAGAATCCTGCGTAGTGAAGGCATTCCCGACCGCTTTGAGTTCAAGGGTGCGGCCATATTCATCACCAATATCAAGTTCGAGCACGTCCGTAGCAAGAAGCTGCGGGGACACTTGGATGCACTAGAGTCACGCTGCCACTATGTGGATCTGCAGATGGACACACAACGGGAGAAGATCCTGCGCATCAAACAGATTGCCCCCTCCATGCTGGAGCGTTATGACTTTGCCGACTGTGTGCGAGACGAACTCATCGACTTCGTGGATGCCAACAAGGATCGACTGCGCGAGCTGAGCCTGCGCATGGTATTGAAGCTGGCGGATCTCCGCAAGAGCTTTCCCACTAACTGGACTACGATGGCTAAGACCACTTGTATGAAGCGAGCATGAACACCAGCCTACAACAGTGGGGCATAACATTCGCTCTGGGAGCGGTGTTATGGGTCATGGACATACATGTGGACGATGTCAACTTCTGGTGCATCATAGCCTTGACTGTGGCCAGCAACATCGTCAACTTCCATCAGGGAGTGGAGCAGGGTGTGGTCAGCACCATGGACATGATGGCAGACATGACCCAAGCACAGCGCGATGAGCTGCTGAGCATGGTGCTGAAGGTAAGGGAAGAGGACTAACACTATGACCACATGCACATACATCGGCGGGGGCGAGGGATGTACAGCACCGGCACTACAGGACAAGCACTACTGTGAGCAGCACTACGCACTAGTCTACAAGGTGGGCAGCGGCGTACAGCGCCGTCGGGACACTGCACAGGCCGCTAGGGTACGCTTGGTAGAACAGCTCTTGTCGGAGGCCGTGGAGGAGCTGACTGCTGAAGGCTTTGATCTCTACGGAGACACTGCCATGGTGTTGGACATCCGAGAGCAGGTGGAAGAAGACTGACCCTGGTGGGTGGTGGGGTGGTGGAGTATATAATCCAAACTTGCTTGCAGCTTTGCAAGCAAGCATGCCAATTATTCTTAAAATCTCCACCGTAAAAAACCCGACTTATAGTAGAAACCGGTAGATCTAGATCTCCAGGTCTTTTATTTTTTGCGCCCCAAAATTTTAGGTACACTATAGAATCGGGGCCGCGCCGGTATTTCGTGGCCCGATTCAGCTGAGCGCTAGCTCAGCTTCCAACCCGATCACACACTATGCCTTGGCTGCTGCTGCCGTGTAGCCCACACCATCCTCAGTCTTGTTCAACTGTGCGAACACGTCCTTGTAGCTTTCCTGCACTTCCCAAGTGCCGTGCGGCGGTGCGAACACACATGTCACTGGCGTGGGCACATCCGTACCATCTCTTACCACTTGGGCTGTAAACACGCTGACTATGAGGTTTCTGCGTATGGCCACTCGTTCTCCCAAGTTATTGGGGTTGGCATTGGTTAGGTTTAAAAAATTATAGTTCATATATTGGTCATTCCATTAGGTTATGTCTACGTGATTATACAGTGAAAAATGCCTTCGGGTCAAGCATTCTACTAGACTAAAAAATTTTTTGGACAAATTTTTCAGTCTCTATATAGAATTCTTCACCCTGCCACGCTAACATAAACAGTGTTAGCATTTTCTCGTCTGTTAGACTCACCGTGTATTCACTGTTGTCCCAGTGCTCACTGTAGAGTATACTGTGTTTACCACACCATGTCAATACTTGATGGCGCGTCAGCAGCAGTCTTGATCCACTGCTAGTAGCTGATGGAAAGCGTATCTGTCTTGTCATTATGTATGTATTTAATAATCAAAAAAAAGTCGCTGACAATTTTCTGCGCTTCGCGCTCTGCTGGGGGCTGCTCTTGACTCGCCCTATCGCTTAAAAAAATTTAATTCGCTAGTGTTCTATATGTATAAATATCATATACTTACAGGGAATCAGCTAGCTTATGGGAATTGTAATGACAGGTGGAGTTGTGTTCAGTGGCGCCACTGTAGTTACCAACAACATCTATCCTCCCGGTGCGCCCACTATCAACAGCATTGTGGCCACTGGGCAGACCACTGTGCTGGTCACCTACACTGCCAATACCGCTACCAGTGGCTTGCCCATCACGGGCTACACGGTGTCAACATCGCCTGTGGGTGGTGTGATATCATCCATCACAGCCACTGGCATCACAGTAGTGGGACTGAGCACATTCACTGGCTATAACATCTCCATAGCAGCCATCACTGATGCAGGCACCAGCGCGGCCAGTACCAGTGTGGCCGTCACCACACTGGTGGCCAACAGCAGCACCACATACACCTCGCCGGGCAGTTATACCTGGCGGGCTCCCACAGGAGTCACTTCAGTCAGTGTCCTGGCCATAGGTGGTGGCGGTGGTGGCATGCCAGTAACTGCGGGAACTCGTGCGCCATCAGGTGGTACCAGTACATTCATCAACACAGGTGCTTTGGCTGCTTTTGGGGGTGCGGGTGGTTACAACCTCAACGATGTGGCTGGCGGGGGTGCGGGCGGCACGGGCACTGGCTATACAGGATTTGTGGTAGGCGCTGGTGGTGCTGGCGGCAATACACTGTCAGGTGCTGGCGGTGCTGGTGGCTACGGCACTGTGGGTGGCAGCGGCTATCCCATGGTGGGTGCATCTAGTCTCCCCACCACAGTTGAATATCTCATAGTGGCTGGCGGCGGATCTGGCGGCACCAGCAAAGCCTGTACTGACAACGCTGGCGGTGGCGGTGCCGGTGGTGTGCGCCTAGGATCTGCGGCAGTGAGTGCTACAGTTTATGGTATCACTGTTGGCCAAGGCGGCTCGGGCAATGCCACAGGTGGATCAAACGGTCAAGATTCTGTGGCATTTGGATTGACTGCCCTGGGCGGCGGCTATGGTGGTGGTTGGACTGGAGTTGCAACCACTGTCCGAGCCGGGGGCAGCGGCGGCAGCGGCGGCGGTGCAGCCAATAATGGCAGCAGCCCCGGCGCCAAAACGGGTGCATGTTTTGGATTTGCGGGCGGCAGCGGACTTAATACAGCGCCTGGATATGCAGGTGCTGGTGGTGGCGGTGCTGGAGGCGTTGGTGCTAATGGTGCATCGTCGCCCGGCGGTGCTGGTGGTGTTGGCACTGCAACCACTATCATAAGTACTTCATTGGCCATAACATTGGCAGTTGGTCAGTATATCACTGCCACAAACAGTGTTTATTTTGGTGGTGGCGGTTCTGGCGTATCCAACTGTGCGCAGTCCTTGGGTGGCTACGGAGGTGGCGCAGCGGGTAATAGTGCAAATGCCACTGGTTTTTCCGGCACACCATACACAGGTGGCGGCGGTGGTGCTGGTAGGTCCACTACTGGCGGTGGTTACAACATTGGCGGTAACGGTGGTTCCGGGGTAGTGATCGTGCGTTATCCAGATACATTTGCGGCGGCAATAACCAGTGCTACATATGTTGCGTCAGGTGGATTTAGGACATATATATTCACAGCATCGGGGACAATAAATTTCTCGCTGGTCCTAAACACATCCACCACTACATCAATATCTGGCGGCGGGGGCGGCGGAACTTTCGACGGTACTAATTATGGCGGTGGTGGTGGTACGGGAATATTTGGACAGGGCACGAACGGTGCGCCGGGTGCAAATTCTCCAGGTGGACATTATTATGGCTACGGCGGCAGCGGTGGCGCATGTGGCTGCGGTTCCAATGGCGGATATCCTGGCGGTGGCGGGGCTGCTGCTGGTGCAAGTGGTGGCGGTGGCGGATTGGCCTATATCAACAACTATCCAGTGATTGCGGGCAACTGTTATGCGGTCACTGTGGGCGCTGGCGGTGTTATGTTGCCACCACCTACCGTAGAATATCTAGTGGTTGGCGGTGGTGGTGCCGGTGGTGGAACAACAAACGGTGGCGGTCAAGGTGGCGGTGGTGCCGGTGGTTATCTTTCTTCATCCAGTTATGCAGTATCTACCGGAGTGGCATACACAGTCACAGTCGGCGCAGGCGCTACGGGTGGGTCAGGAACAGGTGCAAACGGTCTCGATTCTGTGTTTGCATCAATAACTGCAACTGGTGGTGGTGGCGGTGGTGGTGCCTCTTCTGCCGGCACCGCCGGCTCGGGAGGCTCTGGTGGAGGCGGAAATTATTTAAGCACCGGCGGTGGTGGTGCGGGTAACACACCAAGCACTAGCCCCAGTCAAGGCAATAACGGCGGGGCTGGTGTCAATAGCACTCCGTTTCCGGGTGGCGGTGGTGGTGGAGCAGGAGCCGTTGGCGCCGCCGGTTCTGGTTCTGTTGCGGGCGCAGGCGGTATTGGAATACAATCTAGCATCACTGGAACAGCAACATACTACGCAGGTGGTGGTGGTGCCGGTGGTAGGACGGGCGCAACAGGTGGGTTGGGAGGCACAGGGGGCGGCGGCAATGGCGCATTAGTTACTAATACCAATGGAGGAAATGCAACACCAAACACTGGTGGCGGTGGTGGAGGAAGTTCTCAATCCAGCGGCACCGTATTAGGTGGTAATGGCGGTTCAGGTATAGTAGTCATCCGTTATCCAGATATCTATCTACCAGCAACAAGCACTACAGGTAATCCAACTATTACAGTTTCGGGCGGATATAGGACATATATCTGGACGACGGTTGGTTCCGGCACCATCACTTTTGGTTCATTAACAACATCGATAGGAGGTGGGGGAATAGTTCGTATCGTATGGCCCGGCGCAGCAAGAAGTTTCCCCAGTACCAATGTGGGTAATTGCGGTACCAGCATCAGTGCAGTCCCATCTGCACCCACTGCTGTGATAACCTCTGCTACCAGTACAGGAACTATTTCAGTGGCATGGACTACTCCTATATATCCAGGATTCACACCTATAACGTCCTATACGGTGATTGCAACACCATTTGGGCAGACACAATCTGCATCTGCAAGTCCCATTGTCATGACTGTGGACAGTAGCACTTACTATACATTCCAAGTCTATGCCACTAATTCACTTGGCACCGGTACTATCAGTACTGCCAGCACTGTGACATTCCCATTTGGTTCCCAGGCAGTCACTGAAGCCAGTTATACTACACCGGGTAGCTATACTTGGAAAGCACCTGCCACAGTCAGCAGCGTCAGCGTGGTAGCTGTAGGCGGCGGAGGTGGAGGCGGCGCATCGGGCGGCCAAGGCGGCGCAAGTTATTTTGCAGCGTCTGGTACACTCCAGGCTTCGGGTGGTGGCGGCGGATTTCGTGGTTCCAATGCCGGTGGGTATATAGGAGGTGGGACTGGCTCAGGAACAGCTAGAACCGGTGGTGGCACCGGCGGGGCGGGCGGCATTGCCTGTAACGGAGCCAACGGTGGCGCAGGCGGCGGTGCTGGCGGCTATTCGGGCAATGGTGGTGGCGGTGGTGCGTGGAACGCCAGTACAGGTAGTGCTGGCACTGGTGGAGCTGGCGGAGGTGGCGGCGCATCAGGTCAATATTCTGGCGGCGGCGGCGGAGTTGGACTATTTGGACAAGGTTCTAACGGCGCTGGCGGCACTTGGGCAGCAGGCAACGCGGTAGGCGGTGGTGGTGGCTCCTGTGGGGTAGCTGGCGGAACCAGCACAGTTTCTGGTGTAGGCGGTGCTGGTGGTGCATATGGTGGCGGCGGCGGCGCCGGTGCAAACGGCGGTTGCGGACACGGCGGTGGTAGTGGCGGTGCATTAGCTTATGGTAATAACATCGCAGTGACTCCTAATTCCTGCTATGCTGTGGTAGTGGGTGCTAGGGGCACAAAGGGCAGCAGTTGCTCTGGTGGTTTAGGTGGCAGTGGAGCAGTTCGAATTGTTTGGCCTGGAACAACGAGGAGTTTCCCCAGTACCAATGTCACAGTTGCATGTACTACTCCTAAACTAGCCAGTGGATATAGTCCGCCTGCTTTTGTCACTGTGACTACAGTGACTAATTTCAGTTTAGGTACGATAGCGGTGTCTGTTTCCAATACTGGATCAACATCGGCAATACTGCCCACGTATCAATTTACAGCAGTGACTACACCTGGAAACTCCAGTGGTACTGTATCAGTAGTTAATGGGCTGCTGACAGGCACCGTATACATCAGTGGATTGACTAATAATACCACGTATACTGTCACGGGATATGCTACTAATCTAGCAGGAACTACGACATCAACTAACACCTTGTCGATCACTACAAATGGCGTTCCAGGTAGTCCTACGATAGCTGCCATAACTGGCACCAGCAGTTCTACAGTAAGTGTTGCTGTAACAGCCCCTGTCAATACCGGTGGGTTGTCTATAACCGGATATACTGTGATTGCAAGTCCCGGCAGCTTCTCAGGAACCACTGTATCAGGCAATGTAGTAACTGTATCAGGATTGACTTCAGGCGTTGCCTATAGTTTTGTAGCGTATGCTTCCAATGCCGCAGGTCAAGGCCCGGGCAGCGCAGTAAGCACTGGTACACCTTGGGGCAATGCTCTATATATAAACACTGGCACCTTCTCTTGGGTCGCACCATTGGGAGTTACATCAGTCAGTGTAGTAGCTGTTGGTGGTGGTGGAACTGGTCGTATGAAGTGTGCTGCTCAAGTATCCGGTGGCGCCAGTAGCTTCGCATTAACATCGCCAAGCACGACCTATGTATCTGCAGGTGGCGGTGCTGGCGGTAGTTATGGTGCTACTGGAGGCGCTGGCGGAACCGTTGGTGTTGGTACTGGATTTGCTGGCGGTGCAGGTGGCGGCGGCAATGGTTGCCAACAAGGTGGTGGTGGCGGAGCAGGCGGATATACCGCTGCTGGCGGAGTTGGCGGCTTTGGCGGCGGCGCTGCTGGTGCTGCATCAACTGGCGGCGGCGGCGGCGGCGGCAATGGTACAGGTATGGGCGGCGGCGGCGTTGGATTATATGGACTGGGCTGTAACGGCACAGGTGGTGGTGGTGGTGGATCTGGCGGTAGTGCAGGTGGCGCACAAACTAGTGGAACTGGTGGTAAAGGTGGCACATATGGTGGCGGTACAGGAGCCTCAGTTATTGGTGGTGGTGCGATGGCGGGCGGTGGAGCAGGAGCACTGGCGTATGCTAATAATGTATCAGTTACTCCGGGCGCTAGCTATACCGTAATCGTTGGCGCCGGCGGGGCAACTGGAAACTGTCCACAATCACCGGGCGGGGTTGGCGCGGTTCGAATTGTTTGGTCCGGTGCAACTAGATCATTCCCTAGTACTAACGTTTCAGGAGCGTTTTAATATGATAATTAGTGGCGGTGTCAATTTTTCTGGTGGTATTATTATGACTTCATTGTCGGCACCGGGTCCAGTTGTCATAACATCAGCAACGATGACCACTCTAAATACAGCCACTATCTTATTTACAGGTCCAACTAATCGAGGTAGTTTCACAGTTACTTCAGTGACAGCTGTTAGCTATCCAGGTCTCATCACCGGTTCACTCAACACTAGCGGTACAGGAACGATAACAGTCAGCGGATTGAGTTCAGGAACTTTCTATAGATTTTCAGTATATGCTAATTCAGAAGTTGGCCCGGGCACAGAGACATTGACACCTATTGTATTGCCATATACTTATGGTAGTCAAGCGTATACGGTGCCAGGAACCTACAGCTGGATCAATGCCAATCCTAATGTAACATCAGTCAGCGTGGTGGCCATTGGAGCAGGGGGGTCAGGAAAATCCAGTGCTGGTACGGTAGTAGACAACAGCTTTGGCGGAACTAGTACATTTGTCAGTGGCAGTGTAGCTTCGGCGCTGGGCGGCAGGAGCGGATATAGTGCAGGTACTGTTAATTTCCCAGGATATAGTCAGGGCGGAACAGGGCAAGCTAACTCAGTGGTCGTATATGGTGGTAATGCTGGCGGGGTTGCAGCCAATTGCGCAAGTAGCGCAGGTGGCGGCGGTGGCGGTGCGGGCGGCTATGTTGGTAATTCTTTATACTACGCAAGTCTAAGTGGTAGTCAAGCATTACAAGCAACATTGCCATCTGCTTTAGGCACCGCTGATTTTACTGTGGAATGGTGGGTAAATCCTGGATCGTTTACCACTAATTCATTCCCCGGCATGTTTGATATTAGGACTACTGGAAGTGATACTGCTGGCTTTGGAGTTTACTTTAACGCTGGTACCTTTATCGTTAGGATCGGCAGCGTCAGTAGCACTATTTCTAGCAATGCCAGCATGGTCATTGGTGTGTGGCATCATGTGGCAGTAGTTAGAACTGCTGGCAACCTAAATATATACATCAATGGTATCAATAGATTGCAATTTGCCGATGCCACAAACTTCACTAGAACTCTTATGAATATAGGACAAACATTTGATCCTTATAAATTAGTAGGGTCTATGTCCAATCTTCGTGTGGTTAGACAAGCTGTATATACAGGTAACTTTGTTCCGCCAGTGTTACCGTTAGCAACTACACAATCTTCCAGTACTAATATCTCTGCTATTGCATCATCAGCTACCACTGCGTTTCTAACTCTGCAAAATGCTACCATAGTAGACAATGGTGGAAGTCTAGCCATCACTAATGTCGGTTCGGTAACTACTACATTGGGCACATATCCTGGCAGCGGCATTGGTGGTAGATGTAGCTCTGGTACTAACGGCTTCGGTGGCGGCGGCGGTGGCGGTGGGTATACCGGTAGTCTGGGAGCAGGTGGGGGTGGCACAGGAATCTTTGGTCTAGGTGCCAGTGGTGCCGGTGGCACTACCAGTGGAAGTTCTGGCATTGGTGGAGGCAGTGGATCTTGCGGCTCTGCGGGCACTAGCACAGTCTCCGCGGGAACATATGGTGGCGGGGGAGTATACGGCGGTGGTGGGGGTGGCAGCGCAGGCGGTGGTGGTGCCGGTGGTTCATTAGTATATGCCAACACTGTCACAGTGGTATATAATCTATCATATACAGTTATCGTAGGGGCGGCACCCACACCAAGTGGTAGTGCAAATTCAATAGGTGGAGGCGGTGCAGTTCGTATCGTGTGGCCAGCTAGTGATAGACAGTTTCCCAGCACATTGGTTGCAGCCTGTTCAGCATTGACAACGACTACTGCCTATACAAATTTCCCTTATCCAGTAGTTACATCATCAACAGCATATTTTTCAAATAACACATGGACTGGGATCGCATATGTTCAAGATGCATTTACACAAACTGGAATTAAGTCTTACCTGTTCACTGGCCAAGCAGGCGGAATTTCAGCATCAGCTTACACCACTTTGGGTAGTGCTATATTAACTTTCCCTGGTATATCAGTGCCTAGCACAGCGACTATATATTCAACTAGTATTTTAGGTGATAGTGTAGGATCTACTAGTACAATTTTTAACACAATGCCTCCCATAGAAATTCTGTTGGTGGGCGGAGGTGGTGGAGGTGGAGGTGGAACGAGCACTCATGGAAGAGGAGGCGGTGGTGGCGCTGGCGGTCTCGTCTACGTCAGTAGTCAGACTATATCTTCTGGTGTGTTATACTCAGTTATAATTGGTGCTGGTGCTGCGGCATCGGCATCGACTATAGCTGGGAACGCTGGTTCTACTTCATCGTTTATCGGAGGTGCCGTTACGAGAGCAGCAGTGGGCGGCGGCGGAGGTGGAGGCTGGTCTCCTAGCTTTAACGGTCTTCCAGGCGGTTCTGGTGGTGGTGGCGCTTCCAATAATACTGTCGGCGGAACTAGCACGCAATTCGCCACATACGGTTACGGAGTTGGATTTGCTGGCGGTGCAGGTTCTAGCTACACTAACAACACTAGCTCATCTGGTGGAGGCGGTGGTGGCGCTGGCGGCGTTGGTGCTAATCACAATTCCGGTGTTCCAGGCAATGGAGGTACTGGAACATTTACTACTATAATTTCTACAACACTGGCGTTAACATTAGGTGTGGGACAATACATTACTGCCACTAATGCAGTTTATTTTGCAGGTGGCGGTGCAGGTGGTGGCGGCACCGCCACCGGTATAGGTGGATTTGGCGGAGGCGGCAATGGAGCATTTACAACTGATCTTGGAACTGCGGCGAAACAGTATTCTGGCGGAGGGGGCGGCGGAGGGGGCGGTAGTGCAGGCGGTTCATCGGTCGGTACTGCTGGCGGATCTGGCATAGCGATCCTCCGTTATCCAACTTCATTTAATCCGGCAGTTGTAAATACCGCTACTTATGTTGTAGAAGGTGGCTATAGAAACTACATATTCACTGCGTCAGGGACAATACTATTCAATTAGAAATTAGAGATTTATCAACTAATAAATAAAGCAAATGACAATAATTCAAGGCGGCGTCAAAATAACAGGATTTGTGCGGTTCACGGCCAACTATGTGCCCGATGCTCCTACGGCATTAACTGCAACGTGGACTACTACGGCCACTAACACAGTTAGTTTGAAATTTACTGCGCCAAATTATTCGGGCAGCGGTCCTATATTAACTTATACAGCAGTCAGCAATCCTGCAGGATTTACCGCCACAGTATCTGTAAGCACTAACACCGTCGTCATCCCAGGATTGAGCTCGAGTACATATTATGTGTTCAACATGTATGCCACCAACTTTGCCGGTAACAGTTTACTCAGTACTGCCAGCAATGTTGTCTATGGTACATACTCGTCCCCTATCATGTTATCCAGTTATGCGGTACCTACAGCACCAACATCGATATCGGCCATAATAACTTCGACTAATGTCACATCGACGCCGTCGGCTTTGGTCAGGTTTCTACCCGGTACCAGTGTCATTCCAGCATACTCGTATTCAGTATTAGCCAATGGCGCACTAGCAGGCACCACTACCACGCTGCCCACTACCAGTTACTCTGGATATTTCAATGGCAGCAGCTCCTATCTTTCATTCTCAACCACCCCAAATCCCCTAGTTGGCACTACAGATTTTACCATTGAAATGTGGGTGTATCCTCTTGCCACCACCAACGGATCGATGCTGGGCAACTGGACACAAAATCTCGGTGGCGATCACGGCATGAAGATTTCTTATGGTAGAGCTGTGGCCAGTAAGTTTGAATTTTTTTACTCATCATCAGGGCAAAGTTCGCCTGGGGTCATGGTATCTGCTAATACATATGCTGCTAATGCTTGGTATCACGTGGCTGCTGTCCGCGTCGGATCAACAGTTACATTATATGTAAATGGCACCAGTGCCGTATCCGGAACATATTCGAATGACATGTACGAACAATATTTGTACATCGGTACTGAAAACCCTGGATATAATACGACTTGGTTCAATGGTTATATAAGCAATCTACGCATTGCTAGATATCTAGCAGTTTATACAGGCGCTTTTACTCCACCAACTGCACCGTTGTCAACTACACAAACTAACAGCACTAACATCAGTGCTATCATCTCGGCAACCACAGTGACTATGTTAACTTTACAAAATGCCACTAGCATAGTAGACAACAGTTACTATGCACGTAGCGTCACAGTTAGCGGTGCGACTACTAGTACTGTTCAACCGTTTGATGTATATGTCTCAGTAACTGCATCAAATTTAAGTCCGTTAACTTCTTATACATTCCAGGCATATGGAACAAATCTCGTAGGCGATGGTGATGTTAGTAGTACATCGTCTGTTATCACAACCTATGCATCTCCGGGTTCGAATATATATAAATTCCCCGGGACTTACAGTTGGGTTACACCTGCCGGAGTTACCTCAGTCAGTGTAGTCACTGTAGGTGGTGGTGGAGGTGGCACTTTTGGCAATAGTGTCAATGGAAGTTGTTATGCAGGCGTCGCAGGCGGCTCGAGTTATTTTGCAGCCACATGTGTTGTCCGTGCATATGGCGGTCTTCCAGGAACTTCAAATTATACAGGCGGTACCGGTGGTACTGGTAGATCAGGAACAGGCAATACCGCCGTGGCATTTGCAGGTGGCACTGGCGGCGCAGACGCCAGCGCTCGGGGTGGCGGTGCTGGCGGCTATACTGGTACAGGTGGCGGTGCTGGCCGTGCCGCAGGCTGCGGCGGTTCTGGTGCTGGCGGTGCCATTAATGCTGTTGGAGAAAAAGGTGGCGGTGGCGGAGTTGGACTGTTTGGTCTAGGCTCAAACGGAGTTACCGGTAGCACCGGTGCAGTGTGTGATCCAAGTGGCGGTGGCGGGTCTGGAGGAACACCTGGGAGACAAGTAGGAACAAAAGGGTATGGTGGTGTTTTTGGAGGAGGCGGGGGAGGTGCTGTCAGTGGATCAAACAATAGTGGTGCAGGCGGGGCAGGCGGCGGCCTAGCATATGTTAATAACTATACAGTTAATGCGGCCCAAAGTTATACAGTAGTCGTAGGTGCGGGCGGCGCAGGTGATTCCTCTGGTGTTTATGTTGGCGGTACCGGTGGTAACGGCGGGGTACGTATAGTATGGCCCGGACAAATAAGATCTTTCCCTTCGACAGCAGTTGTTTGTTACGCAAACTCAACTAGCAGTCAATTTGTTCCAAATGCACCTACGATAACTGGAATTTCCGCTACTAGTGGCACTGCGATCGCTATTACCTATACAGCACCTACTTATGTCGGCGGTGATGTAATAACTAGCTATACTGCAATATCTTCGGATGGAAATTACCGTAGCACGACTTCTACATCTGGGTCAGGCAGTATCCTCGTAAGGGGACTAACTCCGGTTACCTCTTATTCATTCTCTGTATACGCTACAAATTTATATGGCAATAGCACATCCAGCAGTAGTCTATCAACTACCACTGCTGTAGCCAGCGGCAGCGCAGCATATGTAATTCCCGGAACATATAGTTGGGTAGTGCCCACAAATGTTACCTCAGTTAGTGTTGTAGCAGTAGGCGGTGGCGCATCGGGCACGTCTAGGTGCAATAATACTGCTCTCGGCGGGGCCAGCAGTTTCACAATGGTGGCATTGCCAAATACAGTACATGTATCAGCTAGTGGTGGTTCTGGAGTAACGGGGGGGTCAGTCATTGCAGGTACAGGATTTGCTGGCGGCGCTGGCGGGGCAGCGGCGTCGTCGGCCCAACAAGGCGGTGGTGGCGGTGCAGGTGGATATACAGCAGCTGGCGGCACTGGCGGCGCACATGGTGCTAATGGAGCTGCTTCTACCGGCGGTGGCGGTGGTGGAGGTGGCGGTGGCCTTACTAGTGCAAATTCTGGTGGCGGCGGCGGCGGAGGTGTCGGACTTTTTGGAAAATGCGGTAACGGCGCGGGCGGTGTCTATTCGCCCACGCCACCAAGTCCAGGTACAGGCGGAAGTTGTGGAGTTACTGGCGGATATGCTAACTTTAATCTCACTGGTAGCGGCACCGGAGGTTTTGGTGGATTATTTGGCGGTGGCGGTGGCGGGTCATATGTACCCGGTAATAATGCAGCCGCTGGCGGTGGTGGCGGTCTTGCTTATGCAAATAATATATCAGTCACACCCGGGGCATCCTATACAGTGGTTGTCGGTGTTGGCGGCACAGTCCCTGACCATGCTGGCGGTAACGGAGGAGTTCGCATAGTATGGCCTGGACAATTTAGATCATTCCCAAGTACCAATGTGGCCCAGGGTTACGATACTGACGCATTAACAGTAAGTAGCACATATGTGCCAAGGCCGCCTACATTAAATTCAGCAGTGGCATCCAATGGTACATCGATCTTGATTAATTTCTCAGCAGGATCACCTTATTATATCACCCCTATAACCAGTTATACAGCAGTAGCAACCGCTGGAACTACTAGTATCACTACAACTACCGCATCATCTGGAACTGTATTGATATCGGGATTAACTCCACTCACTAATTACACGGTATCTGTTTATGCTACTAGTGTATATGGCAATAGCACATCCAGCAACAGTATATCGACTACTACATATGTGGCCAGCTCAAGTATAGCATATACGATTCCCGGAACATATACTTTGGTTGTACCTGCAAATGTTACCGCAGTCAGTGTAATAAGCGTTGGCGGTGGAAGTTCAGGGCGCGGATTAGATGGGAATAATAACAACGGCGGGGCCAGTAGTTTTACGATGGCAGCATTGCCAAATACTGTACACGTATCAGCCGGCGGCGGTTCTGGACAAACTGGCGGATCAGTCATTGCTGGTACGGGGTTTTCTGGTGGCGGTGGCGGTGGCGCAGGTTGTTCCGGCCAGAGTGGCGGTGGCGGTGGCGCAGGTGGATATACTGCTGCTGGCGGCGCAGGTGGTGGTGGCGCAGGTAATGACGGAGCTGCTTCCACTGGCGGTGGTGGTGGTGGTGGACGCGGCCAGCCTGGTGTAGGCGGGGGTGGCGGGGGTGTCGGACTGTTTGGGAAATGCGGTAACGGCACTGGTGGCGTTGCATCTGCCGGACCAGGTACTGGCGGAAGTAACGGCACCATAGGGGGATATGGTAATGGATTTGTTTCAAATGTAGGCGGATTTGGCGGATTCTTTGGGGGAGGTGGCGGTGCATCCTTTATAAGTGGCGGATCTATGCCAGGCGGTGGCGGCGGCGCGTTGGCCTATGTAAACAACGTATCAGTCACAGCAGGAGATTCTTATACAGTAGTTGTAGGTGCCGGTGGTGCCAATACTAATACAGCGGGTGGTAAGGGCGCAGTTCGTGTTGTATGGCCCGGTCAGGTTAGGTCATTCCCAAGTACCAATGTGGCCCAGGGTTACGATACTGACGCATTAACAATAAGTAACACATATGTACCAGGAGCACCTATACTAAGTTCAGCAGTGGCTTCTAGCGGCACGGGTATTACTGTAAACTTTACAGCACCTCCATCGTCTTATTATATTACTCCTATAACCAGTTACACAGCAGTGGCAACGACTGGCACCACTAGTATCAGTGCAACTACCGCATCGGTTGGAATTATACTAATATTGGGATTAACTCCCCGAACTACATATACAGTATCTGTTTATGCTAATAGTGTCTACGGTATTAGTACTGCCAGTATAACTACACAGGTTACAACCCTAGTTGCTAGCGGGGAGAATTTGTATACTACTCCTGGCACATTCTCTTGGATCGCACCAGCAAATGTCACATCAGTCAGTGTAGTAGCAGTTGGTGGTGGCGGAGGCGATGCAGCCGGATGTACGCAGGGTGCCGGCGGCTCCCAAAGTTACTTTATTAACTCCAGTCTTGTTAGAGGTGGTGGCGGTGGAAGAGGTACTGGATATGTATATTGTTACGCCGGTGGGGCTGGTGGCGACTATGCAGGTACCGGTGGCGGATATGGTGGTGCCGGTGGTAGTGGCAACAATAGCGCTGGCTCTGGTGGTGGTGGTGGCGCTGGTGGATATAGCGGCGCCGGTGGTGCTGGTGGTACTGGATCAAATAGTTCTGGTGTATATGCTGCTGATGGTGCAGCTGGAACTGGTGGAGCTGGTGGTGGTGGTGGCTTTAAATATACGCTCAATCACGGCGGTGGCGGCGGCGTTGGTGTTTACGGTCAGGGCAGTTCCGGTGCTGGCGGAACTTCTAGCTATTCTGGTACTGGCAGTGGTGGCGGCGGCGGATCAGGTGGTGCCACTGCATCGGACAGCGACAGATTGGGTGGCGCTTATGGCGGGGGCAGCGGCTCCAACGGGCCTCGAGCCAGTTCTGGTGGCGGCGGTGGAGGCTTAGGATACCTGAATAATTATAATGTATCCCCGGGTACTTCTTATGCAGTCATAGTAGGCGGCGGCGGGGCCACGATTGCGCAAGCCGGCGGCGGCGCTGTTCGAATCATCTGGCCGGGCAATATACGAACTTTCCCAAGCACACTAACAGGGCCTTCGAGCAACCTCTAAAATACAACGACCCTAGATCTTTTATCTAGGATCCGGTGAAATATTAAATACACTTAATTAAAGGAGATCATATTTATGAACTTATATATACAAATGCAAGATGGACAACCCTGGCAACATCCACTTTTGGAGGATAATGTACTACAAGCCTGGCCCGGGATAGATTTGAATAATCTACCCGCCAACCTCGCACGATTTCGAAGACACCAGCAGCCTGGCCCGGATGTCATGCCAGTGGGCAATTTTCAAGTGCCTATATGCACTTATGAACTAGCCAGTGATGGAGTATATGAAGATACCTGGACCGTTAGGGAAATGGATGATGATGAGAAGCGAGTTACTACAAAAGCACGGAAAAAATCAGTAGCTGAACAGTTAGAATCATTAAAATTATTTGCAACTGATCGCATTGAAAATACTACCGGAGATGTCCAAAATGCTTGGCAAACTTATTCAAATTTGTTAAACTCTTTAGATACTAGTGATCCGTTTAATGTAGCTTGGCCTATGATGCCCCGAGTAGATGAAGACGGTGATCTAATAATTTAAAGGAACATATGAATACAGAAAATAACCCTGTGATTGTAGGGAGCTCGGGAATCGAATTATCAGATAACCCGACTATTGTTGGAAATTCGTCGGAGCCCCAAGCTAAGCCGGAAAATCAGTTAGAAGTGTTTTCGTATTTTCCCAGCACAATATATACGATTAAAAAGCCTGAATTTCTACACACAGTCAAATCTATATCTATGGATATGCTGACCAAAAGAAAAAAAGAACAGCCAAAATTAGATCCGATTTATCCATTGTATCAAACTGAAAATTTATTCAACGATCCTAGAATAGCAGACTTTGCAAACTATGTAGGTGCGACTGGTTGGAATATATTGCAATCTCAGGGTTCCGATATGACCAATAAAAATGTATTCTTTATGGAGATGTGGTGTCAAGAACATCACAGGCATAGTGCCATGGACGAACATGTTCATGGTTTTGGAGCGCAGTTGGTGGGATTTTATTTCCTAGATACGCCAGCCGATTGTTCGAAAGTCGTAATCAACGATCCGAGACCTGCTAAAAAGCAGATTAATCTGCCAGAGGCTAACATGGCCAATGTGACTTATGCCAGTAACAGTATCAACTTTACGCCGGAACCCGGACTACTGTTTTTTGCCAATTCATGGATACCACATTCGTTTAGTCGTCATGCATCTGCCAAACCCATTAGGTTTATACACTTTACACTGGGTGTCGGGCAAACTCCTCCGCAACAGCAAGCTGCACCCACTAATGCTGAAAATGGCCCAATTATAGTATAATATGAACAAGTACCATATTAGATTCAACAAAAGTCGCGGTCAGCCAGGACGCGGCTCTAAAGATCATGTTTGGCGAGTTTTTGAAAACGGGCGCGAGTATATTCTCAAACATATCAAAATTACAGTGCCAGTTAACGATGAAACTACCGGAGATGGACAGGGTAATGATGATTGGAACTTTGCGTGTAGTGGATACATGTCCATCGACAAAGAAACCTCCACCGCAGTTATTTCTGATGTAAGTAATTAAATGCTGAGTTCTCGATCATGTAATTGATCGATGAATTCAGTGATGTTGCCCAGCGTATGGTCATTGCGCAAACTTTTATACACTAGGTTAGGCACACTAAATTCTCCTTGATCTGTTCCAAGCCCCAATTTTCTATATTTCCTCAAGAGATCAACTGCGGTCCTACATGCATCCAACGATTCAGTATCCATAGCATGATCTAGTACACCCTTCCATACTTCTGCCATTTCTTCGACAGTATCTTCGTCATAGTCGGGAAGATCTGGATTTGGTACAGACATCCATTTGTCGTGAAGTATGCTATAACTACCGCTGCTTACTGCCGGATGATCCTTGTCCTCAACATACAGTTCTACAGGAATTCCATATATGTTAACATCGTATGTTTTTTTATAAAGATGTCTTTTGGTATCAAATAATTCGGCAGCTTCTCGATCACAAGTAACTGATCCAAAATCGGCGATAAGATGCAGGTCTATATCGCTATGCTCTGTGTAATTATAATTGGCATTTCCGCCAGTTATCACAACATCAACTATGTCAAAAGGTACATCGATGAATTCTTTAAAGTCTGCGGCAATGCGCAAAAGGGCATCCCTAACAGGTTCTTTTAAATGACTATCGTCCCATAGCTTGGGATTTAGACTGTCGTTATAACTAATAAAATCGGTAATTCTCATACAAATAATATTTATCGTTCGTTTATCTTTAACAGATATTGTTTGTCGGTAAATATTATTATGATTACATATGACGATAAACTCGCTGGAAATTTATTGGCGTCAAGTCCTGCCATGTTTCGAGATGATGTTCAGCAGCAGGTTATACTACTGATTAGCCACACTGATCAGTTATCTATAGGAATACAAATTAATCAAGAGGCGATTGGGCAAACATTACAGGCTATTGGACGAAAGATGGGTATCATGATCCCTGGATCTGATTCTATCTGGCACGGCGGAAATTTAGGTAGAGATAAAATACACATCATACATACTACAGATTGGATGGGAATATCCAGTGCAAAAGTCACTGATGATATCGCAGTGACCAATGATATTTCAATATTGATGGCATTGAGCAAGGGCGCGGGACCCAAACAGTTTAAAGCCTGCGCCGGCTTTCTCAGTTGGAGTCACGACGAACTAATGCATTCTTTAGGAGTGAAGTCCGCCAGTGTTAAGATTCGCCAAACATCTTGGGAGATCGTTCCTGCATCAATTGAGTTGACATTTTTCGATCAACCCGGTGATCAACAGTGGCTTAGGACTTTAGAAGCCAGTGCTACCTATCAATCTACCCAATGGTTCTAATCCTTTTCGGGATGTAGATTATTAAGCATGGTCCTAATTGACGGGCCTGAAGTTTTTGGGGGTTGAGGTTTGGCAAGATCGAACCCTTCCTTGGGAGTTGCACGTTCCCACTTGTTACTATCAGTGCTTGTGGTAACTACGCTAGTTCTTTTCAATCCATCCAATACACTATTTGAAGTGGGCTTTTTAATACCGCCGTCTTCTTCCTCATCCAAATCGCTTATTCGCAAAGTTTCTAAGTTGAATTCTAAATCAACTTTTTGGCCCACACCGCTACTGGAGCGTGTCTTCATAAACTGTATCTGATAGCGTCCGCGCTCTTTCATTGCACGACTAGTAAAAATACCAATCACATTATCCGCCGTCATAATCTTACTCAATCCGCCACTAATATGACTGTGATCAAATTCAATTTCCTCAACCGCACTACGATTCAACTGACTGGCAGTCACTGTGATACATTGTGTTTCCATTGCCAAATTTCTAATCTCTTCCGACACATATTTGTCTTTAACAAACAAATCGCTGGGACTTACCTTCACTGACAAAGGCATCATTAAATCCAAGTAATCTATTAAAATAACGTCTGGTTTCACACCTGATTTGACCTGATATTCCTTTAAATAGGCTCGAATATCGTTGCAATTTTTGCCACTAGGCATATACTTAATTTGCAGATGTCCACTGCGTTTTTGCAAAGTCTTTACTTTGAGTTCGACATCATCGATATTTCTAAAAATGTCCCTTGTACCAATGCCAGTAGTCATACTGTCCACACGCATGGCCACTAATCGCTCACTCAATTCAAAAGTTAGATAGATAACATTCAATCCCATCAGTGCCCAATTCACACCTAGGTTGGCCAAGAACAAACTCTTACCACCACCTGATGCTGCACAGAAGATATTCAACTCTCCACGATTGAATCCGCCATATAGTTTCTTATCCACACTAGGCCACCCTGTGCTGATCTGACCATTGCCATCTTTCAATGCCATCAGTCTAGCTCTGGGATCTGCAAAATAGTCAGTGCCCATGTCTTTATTCAAACTGATCTGTATGGCATCTTTAATCAGCTTTTCCACTGGACCATAATCGCCAGCTTCAAGTAAATCGCTGCTGGCAATGATTGCTCGTTCTAATCCTTTATGTCTGCTGAAGTTTTCAAACTCATCCATCAGCCATTCATAATTTTCCTTGGGCAATGCTATACCCTCAAAGGTGCTGCGAGTTGCAGCATTAATGATACTGGGCTCGGGCATGACTTTGTAGTCATCGACATACTTGTTGATAAATTCTGCTGCTGTTTGTAGTCTTTGATCAAAGTTTAACGGATCGAAAATATTTTGACAGCGCATGAATGTTTCTCCATCGGACAAAAACATTTCGATATATAATTTTTGCATGGCCAAATCATAGTTTGGCTTGGGTGTTTTTTCTTTTTTATTCATTGGTTATAGACTCTAGTTTCTTCTTAAGTAGATGTAAATTTATCTCGCCACTAACCTTGTAGTTCAATATCGTGGTTAATGTGTATATTCTGCCATATCGTTTGACTGCATCGGCGACATCTTTTATGTCATCTTCCCACGGGGGCAAACTGGCACTCCATTTATTCTTTATGGCAGCGGCGACAAGTTTTGCACCCGGGCGATCCTTGTCCGGTACGACTATTACTTCTTTGCCCATGGCATTCAGCCTAGTCACCTGTGTGTCATTGGGATCGTTGTGCATTATGGCACATCCGTCAACTGCTATGGCATCAAACTGACCCTCAACTACTATGACAAATTCCCTGTCTCTAGTCTGACGATCCAAGTTGAATACATAACCAGATTGAGCATCTGTTAGATATTTTGGCTTGCCTTCAGTTATCTTACGACCAGTGTAGCCAACTACTTTACCATCGTGATAGAAAGGTATAAGTAATCGATCCTTGTATCCAGCAGCAGGAGTCCACATCCAATCATACCAATCGAGTTCCATGCCTCTACTGACAAGGTATTCAAACACTTGAACCATGTCTGCATCTTGGCCAGGACGCCAAATCGCCAATGCCCACTCTTTGAGTAGCATAGCGCCTTCTGGTAAAGGTCGTTCTTCCAATGTAAAGTTTAGAGGCTTTTTGAATACTGGTTGATCATCTTTGATCTTGAGTGCTGCCAAATTAAGTTTGCCTATATCAAGTTCACCCAATCCCAGCCATTTGAATAAGTCTTTGGTATTTTTGCTCAGTAATTTACCGGGAGTCCATCCAGCAGCAAATCCGCAGTTAAAGCAATGGAAAACGAAGCCATCCTTCTCTATGCGTATACCGCCGCGCTGATGTTTGTCGCGAGTTTCTCCGCGATTGTGACAGCAGGGTGCGTTAAAAGAATCCCAACCGCTTAGGGTAGATTTCTTTTTGGAAGGCAGTAATGCTTGAAGTGTTGACTGTATTTCGTTCACACTTTATTTTAGCATCTATACAGTATTTTGTCAAGTGATCCGTAGAAAGCAGTATTATCGTTCATAGATTCTGCTGGGGCAGTTGCGGGCACATAGTATGCCCGAACGTATGTGTATACTCCGTTGAAATTGACGTAATCAATTCCGCTAAATCCATTGTATACTTTGGTGCTAATAGTTGAATAGTTGAATCCCGGAATATTAGAAAGTGTTCCTTGAATATAAACCGTACCTTTAAATTTCTTCATGTAGATAGCCATGGTATGAAGTGCTTGGTTTCCATTGAACTCTGGATAAGCATACACACTACCGGAAGAGTGTTCGTATTTGGCAATCGATGAGTTGTAGCTGCGATTGAAGCTGACGATTTCCTGACTGGGCTGCAAAATTGGATAAGCATCTTGTTTTAAATGAAGCCTGCCACTGACACCATAGTAGGTATCTGCGTAAGTTGGCAAGTAAGTTCCGTCAGTTGGATCTTGATGCTTGATCACAAATTGATAACTGGATACTGGTAGATCCATGGTATCGCTTTCAGTCAATGTCAATTCTGCGAGACCTTTTAAAGCTAGAGTAGATCCGTCATCTAAGATTGTGAGTTGCTTTTCTACCAGCAATCGGTTGTTGACAGCATCAAACATGGAGAATATGAAAACAGATGCGTCTGTTATCGGGACTCGCTTTTGATTGCTGTTTTTGAACTGTATTCGGACTACGTTTTTGATGCCCTTTTGTATTTGTAAATCGCGTTGATACATGACTTGATTGACTCCCCGGACTGTTGTATCCAAATCTAATGTTACAGCCAGAATATTTTCGTATAAATAGATTGGTAAACTTTGCATACAAGTATTTATTGATAATGGCTGTTCCCAATACCTTCCAAGAAAATCATCCCTTCATCTCCTGTGTTAAATCAAATAACATAGAATATGTGGGAATCGTCATTAATTTCGATGACTATATCACTAGTATCTACGATATATCCACTGTTAAAACTGAGGAAGATCGATTGGCTTTTTTAGAATTAGGTGAAATATGGTGGTGGGAGAGCAATCGTCGAATACCTATTAATATTTTCCTAAAAAAAGAAATGCAGGCATTTAGGTATACGATAAAAACATTCAGCAGCAAAGATATCGAAGTGGTATTTGGCCCCACTGTTAATCTCAGTGAAATTGCCGAAAAAAGAATAAAAAGAAAATCAATACAACTAGTTAGGGCAGTTAAGAGTACCCGCAGCTAATACGCTCACATAGGAGGTTAAGTTGAACTACAATAACCGACGCATACGATATGGCGTGGGCCTTCTTGAAGAAATAGGCATCCTCAGTCTTAGTCCATATTTCATCATTGATGGCCTGGAATCCTTGTTCCTTGCATACTGGGACGAGATATTTTTTGCCGGGTCTGATCATGGCCAGGACCATGGCTAGTTCAACGATACTTTTAGGTTTTAAATCTGCCAACAAGTTATGATATCCGTTGATGTGAAATAATTGATCGCACACATCTTTAGATTCTAACAAATCCCATAGCGGTTCAATGTCAAGCAACTGCTTCAAATGTTCTTCGTTCTTGACTCCGTGATATGCTCCAACATTTAAAAAATCTATCTTAAAATATCCACGTTCGTCGGCAGTTTTATAATCGATACTGGCAGTATCAGTTAATGGATTATAGGGGATAGTGGAACAGTATACGCCAGTGTTATGTTTTTTCAGTGTGTCCTTATCACGAATAGCCGCAGGTATGTGTTTGATAATGTTTAAAATATCATCACGATTGGCAAAGTCTACATCGATATCAGGCATACATTATTATAGCATTAATTAACGGTTTCTGTAAATCGTTCTAAAAAACTTTCTAAGTAGCAACTGTAGTTCTGATCCCCGTCATTTTCTTTACAGTAGTGTACCCAGGTATGTCCATCTTTCATGTCAATAGTATTCAGTACTCGAAATACTTCGTGACTCCCGCTACCAATCCATCTACTGCCTTGTTTTGGCTTATTCATATAGGTTCCCCTTCTTCATCAACTTCTAACCAAGTATGATCTCCCATATATTTAACTTGGGTTTGATACACATAATCCTCCGGCACACCGGTGCTCCACCCGTCAGGTCCTTGCAGCACCAACAGAGTTTTTTCTTTTCTCTTGTCCCAAACTAGCCAATAGCACTTGCCCATGACCAGTTTAAATTGAAATTCTGATGCATGTACTGCATCTGTTATTTCTAATCTTCTTTTAATTTGGCGAGCCTGACCTTCTAGTACTCGAACCAATTCCATGATACGATCATATTCTTGCTGGGCATACATCCTGGCATGATTGATCATTAGATCCTTTTGTTCAGTGACTGGTATTAGATCAAATGTTGGTCCGCTAGATTCTGTAGCATAAGGTGTGACATTCCTATTAAGGAAAGGAATTATGGCGCCAGTAGAAGTAGAGTCATAACTGGTCCTACCCTTAACTATGTTGGTCACATTTCCCCGCTTTCTGCTAGTTTTAACATAAGACTATAATGTTCGTAAGCCTTTTTCACTGCTGGATATGTGAACCTTAGATATTTTTCTTTTTCCTTCTGTTCCATCAAGGTTTCAAACATTCTATAATGACCTTGATCTCGCATGTTATTGAATACTTCAGTTTCAAAGTCTGCTATTCTTTCTAATGTATCTTCGGTAATTTCCACTGTTAATAGTTTTACAGTTTCGTATTGTATCGCCTGTGTCGTATTCATCTTATTATAGTCATCGGGAAACTGAAAATATTTCACATCCATGCGTGTATGTTTATAGGCACGTTTGTTATCATCAATAACATTGATTCGATGATGCTCTACAAATTTTTTAACATTTTCCTGACTCATTTTATTCCCGCCTCTGAACATATCTCTTTTACCAATGCAGTATCAGCTGGTAGTTCACGGAATTTACGCAACCAGTACGGCACATCAAATGCCGGAGCAATCATGTCCAGCTGCTCATCACTCATTCCCTTGACCATGGACTGTCCAGCGTTACAATTTAAAATTATCCAAGGACTTATCTTCCCGTTTAGTATATCATATACTGCTTTGTTTAAGCTGACCTGAGAGAAGTATTCTGAAAAATTCATATCGCGCTCGTCTCCCCATTCCATCATTGTTTTCAATGAACGCTGTACTGCGCTTTCAACTGGCTCGACTTTGATCATCTCATAAAGATATTTCTCATACAATTCATCTCTACACCAGTGATCCAACTTGACTCCACTTTTGATCACATAGTCGATAAACTTATCTGGGTACAGGGGATTTATGTTATTGACAAATCCACCAAATTTAACAAATGCATTGTAATAACTGCTGTCGGCAAAGTTGTCATATGTCTTAGACTTCTTGGCATTTTGTGTCAGTTGCCAAAAACGATTGAATGCCATAAAGCCTGCTTGCACACGCTTCTCGTCTTTTTGCAGTGCGCGGCGTTTGCGCTCACACATATGCGCTACTAGAGTTTTATCTTTCATAAAACTCTTACCGCAATGTACACAATTATAAGGTTGTTCTACTAATGCGATCATATTCTCCTACTTTTGGTGTACGGAAGTTCTTGCCGTGGCATACCACAGTCTGCACAATGACAGTGGGCATATGTATTTCCAAAATTAGGGTTTGTAATTACTTCCCAACTGGTCCACCTATGCCAATTCATACGGCAACGAAGTTTCTGTATGGGAAACTGTCCTTTTAGTACACGCATGGTATTTTCTTTAGAGTTTTCCATTATTCGTAGATCTTCCTTTGTTTCTTATCAAATCCCATCTTATCGAATAGCTCTTTACAATCCTCATCGCTCATCATACCTGCCATAACCTTGATGTCAGACATTTTCATCGCTGGATGTAGTTCGCATAACAATTTTTCAATCTTGTTAGCTGACTCTTTGCCAGGAGCCTTGGCATATTGATGATAGTATTTTTCACCTGTACCTACTGTAGCACACAGCTTCCACAACAATGCTTCATGATTCTTACTCAAGTCCCAGTGATTCAAATTTACACGTTCATTGGTCCTTTCTATAAACCATTCATGAACTCCTTTATCACTAGAGCTGACATTCGATGTATATCTCATCAGCACATATGGACTGAATCCTTTGACCTCTTCCTCGGTCAGAGTATCATAGAATCCGTAGTTCCTAGAATCAACGGCGTTGAGTACCTTAGTTAAGTCAAGTTTTGGCTTTGCTTTAGGTTTTGGTGTTTTTGCGGTTGCCATATCGTTTTTCGTAATCTGCTGTTAGGTAGTATGTTATTTTAACACGATCTAATGCTTCTTGTAAAGCAGGATTGGTCTTTGCCGCACGATGAATATTTCCCCAGAGCTGAGATTCTTTTATATCATCGTGAAGACTTTTTCTCTTTTCGCTCTCTGAATGAATGACCCGTTCAGTTGAACCCATATCTCTGGCATATACGGTTTCACCCTTGTCCGGGCTTTCAAATATTCGAGTCATTTACCAACACTTAGTATAATCTACGAGTTCATTTTGACGGCTCACTTCTTTGACAAAATAAGCACATCTAGGATTGTCACCGGCTTCTAATGGAGTGCATAACAAATGTCCGGGACGCATTTTAGGGAAATACCATTTGACATCTTGATACACATCAATGATGTCGATATCTAAAAATTCTGGACGGAAGCTGCCGCGAGGATTGAAACAGAAAGTTTTAAAACCTCGATCATTCAAACTGGTCAGCGGTAGTACTTCCATATCAGGACCCTCTGGATCACCTACGATAGTACACCAATCTAATGGCATGCTGAGTTCGTGAGGGCCTATTTTTAAGACTACCGCGGGACCGGTAAAACTTTCTAAAAATATCAAAGGTATAAAAAAGTGATCGGGGTTTGAGCTGTCGCTGTTATCAAGAATAGCAAATCTAAGGTCATCATCGATCTCGCTAGGTAGATCGTTTAAGAACATGGTCTTGTTGTCTAAGGTTAAAATTTGCATAGTTATGTTTCGTTTTTGTTAATTGCAAATTTTGATTTTGCATAGAATGCAGCGAATGTAAAATCCCAAACCATAAATTTTTGGTTGAAAATTTCTTCGGTCATCACGTTGAATGATAGTTCGATAGGACGCTCAGTTAAAGGTACCAGTTGAACCATCGGAGTTCCTGCTTTTAATATTTCTTTTCTAGGTTTCCCGTCAGTTTTCCATAATGTATTGATATGTGTTTGGTGTGTATATTTAAATTCAGTCATACCCGGCACTACGGTAAATTGTTGTGGGTCTTCGTACGACCAAACATTCTGAACCCATACAAATGGTACAGGTTCTTTGCAGGAGAAAAACCACGGGCTTGAAAATTTAATACTCTTATAACCGGGCCAAGCACCGGGCGCTTGTAATTCCAAGTCATGCGCTGTTGCACCCACCTGATTGGATTTTTTTGGCCAATCAATATTTTCAATACTAGTTTCTCCAATTTCTATAGAATAGTCCGACCACAAGGGCAATGAAATACCCTTGCCATATAGATGATGTAGCCCCGGACAGCCCTTTACAGTTTTATATGGCTTCTGTTTATTAGACAAATTACCAAACCATTTTGGCAACGACTCCTTCATCAAGGTAGGTGGAAACATATCTATCAGTTGGCCACACGGTCCGTAAATGTCTATTTTTAGTTTTTCTTTTTTCTTAAAGATGTTATACATATTTTACTTTTTCAATCGTAAATGGATATTTGGCTTCTTTATAAAATCTCTTTCTTTCTGTCAGGTGACGTTTGGCGTATTTGCTGGCTGCTGTTACATCCCAGATAGTTACGAAATCTTTGTCGTCTGCTTTTCGAATACCTCGCCCAATCGACTGTATAACTCGTACAAAGCTCTTTCCGGGCTCCAGAAGAACCAGATTAAAAATCCTAGGAATATTAATACCCACAGCGGCCACACCGTAAGTCGCCACAATAATCTTATTGTCAACTGTCTTAATTTCATCATATTCTGCTTTTCTATCTTTAGTTTTAACTTCGCCCGATACAAATACTGCATCAGTTAATTTCTCTGCCATAGTTTTGCCAGACTCGATCCTATTGACTAAGACCAGTGTATTTCCCGTTTCTGAAATTCCCTGTATCAATGAGCACAAATAATTCATGCGAGTTGGATCAGTTACTAGATATTTCAGTTCTTCCGCATAACTACCGAACTCTTTCCATTCAGCGGTTTGTATAATATTGACATGGCAGTTACTAAGCACTCCGGCCTCTTGTAGAGTATGTGCAGCAACTCTATTAACTACCTCGCCCAAACTTGCACGGATGCTTTGGAACTCATGTTCGGCTTTGGGTATAGTGCCAGTCAATCCCCACCGAATTGGTGTCCTTGAAAGATTGCGAGTCAGTAGATTTTTTAACACTTCAGCTTTGGCCATATGCACTTCATCGACCATAACGCATTGTACATTATCCAATAACATTTCTAATCGAGCACACGCCGCTTCGTCCCAATTTTTAGAATTTTTATCTAGTATGTTCAAACTCTGCCAGGTACAAATTGTATGCGTCTTGTCTAGATCTTTCCTATCACCGTAATACACACCTACATCTAATTGACAGTTGACAAAATCCTCTTCAGTTTGTTCCACTAGACTTTTGTTTGGAACGATAGTTATAGTGCGTCCATACTTTTCACAAATCTTCGACAGCGTGGCAGTAGTAATAGTTTTACCAAATCCTGTGGCAATTTCTTGAATGCATTGAGGATTGGCTAAAAATTTATTGATAACATCCACTTGGTCATCGCGCAGCACAATCTTCTCTCCGGCAAATCTATGTCCTTCGGGCCATGTTTGGTCTCCCCAAAAGTCCTCAAAGATTTCAGGAAATTCTAAGGGCTCACTAGTTCGATGATCTTCTACTTCGATGTAAAAATTCTTGCTTTCTAGATATTCTAACACCGGACCTAGCATACTCATATAGGTAGTACCGCCTAATCCAAAGAAGCTGATGCTACCATCCCACCTACCTAGTTTATAGCTGGGCCTAAATCGAGCAGATGGATCCTCATATTTGAATTTTTTGACCAATGCCTTGCGTGTATCTAAGTCTAGATTTTCTATCTTAACATTGACTTCATCTTTAATAACAACTTTACATGTGGCCAAAATCTGATCCCTTTTGTTTTTCTAGTTCAAAGTATACTACATTTTGATGATTTTTTGCATATTCTCTTAGGGTATAATGGGCATTATTAAATCCAACATTCACCACGCTGTTGAATCGTATTCCAGATTCAATCAATGGTTTAGGTAACTTACCACTTACAAACACTACCTGTGTCTCTTCAGAAATAGGGTTATTTAATGAATGATTTTTAACAAAATCATTAAATTCTCTGCCGGTTTCGCTGCTTAATCTGAACAAAACACTCATTTTTTTATCGGTTATTCCTATATCACTTAGCACAGTATGTATTTGCTGTATCTTACGGTATTCGCTTCCGCCCGGAATGATAAACAACATTGGTCCTAAAAATCTCGCCATGTTTCCTAAACAACAGATGCCATTTCCATCCGCTGATAACTTAGTTGTAGCTCGATAATCTGATTTCAAGAATTCCCTAGTGGATTCATCGACATAATCGCTGTTTATAAAATCATCAATCGTTTCATCCCACATGGTAATACCATACTGTCTAGCAGCAAATACTGCTTCTAATATATTTCCAGTTTTGATTTCTGGCATAGTTTTAGGAGCGTTAGTAATAGCCAATCTCCCATCTCTAGCAGTCAACATGGGAATATGATTTTGAAGATTAGAAACAATTGGTTCTAACTGATCGGAGTAATTTTGAAATTCCATATCAATATCAGCACCAGTATTTTTAAAATGATCTGATAAGAATTTAATGTTTGGCTCATTCAAACAGAACGACCATGAAGACTTTTCCTTGCTCCATACCACAAGATTATCATGATTTTGATTTTTGAATTCTCTGATTTCTGCAATCATTTTCTCATCATAGGGAAAATTAACTTCGATAACTCGATGTAAGTATTCATCATCAACTATTTTAATAATTCGACTGTTCACTGATTTCCTAATTGTATTACGAAATTTTGGATTTTCTAAAAATGGCGTAACATCTTGTTTGGCGTGTAAGGAAAGAGATGAAGCATATCTTTTACATATTCTCAAAGCCAATGCCGACTGCTTTTCAGTGAAGCCGGTAAGATCGTGGATCTGTGTGTAGAAGCTGACAACAACACCCTTATCCCATGCGTTCACTGGCACACGATTGTGTATTAGAGATATGATTAAGTCTTCAATGTACATAGCACTATTATACACTCATAATGAGATATCTTCAAGACCCGCAGCCCTTAATTTGATAATATTGCTCAATTGCCATTGTTTGATGTCTAAGCCTTTGATGATGCCCAGCCATTGATTCCTCAACATGGCAAACTCGTTGATAACTTTTTCCATATCTACAACATCAGGCTCGCCTTCGGCAAACTTTTCGCAGTCTCTACTACTCAGCGCACGTTGATAGTTTTCTAGATATTTTCTAAAAGTTTTGGATTTGATTCGACGTAGTTCGATGTTAAGATATTCTAATACAGCTTCAATTTCTTGAAGCTGATTAAATCTCTGTTCAACGATTCCAGGCAAGGCGGCAGAAGCTTTTTCCACACTGCCGTGGATTTTAACTTCTCGCCGCGCAAGTTCTATTTCATTATAGTAATGATCTAGACAATCTGGAAGGTGTGCTATGTCCTTGCTGACTTTAGCATACCAGGACATTGTTAGTCCTCTTCTTCGTAGTAACCGTCGTCGTCTTCGTAATCATCGATTTCACCCTCATCGATGACCAATGCGATTGCTTCATCTAAGGATGAATCATAACCCACTAATGATTTCAGTACATCAGTTTCAACATCCTTACCTAATAAGAAATCTACAAAATGATTTGCAGCGGTGTCCTTATTTTTATCAGAGATATATTCTTTGAACACATCCCAGATTTCAATGATTAGATCTTCTTCCATTATGCTTCCTCTGTTTCTTCTATAGTTATTGGTGTTGCTGTTTCTTCCCACTCAGCCATAATTGTAGTTAGTCCATCTTTGTCATTACTGTTCCACGCTTTGCGGAATTGCTTGATGATTTCGCCATCCTTAGTTGTGTAAACAAGACTGTTGCCTTCTTTCTTCAACTTGCCTTTGGCTTCAAACAAATCAACTAAACCACTAAATGGGCTCATACCCGTCGAATATGGAATCTCAACTTGTACTGATTCAAAAGGTTTAGCATAGCGTGTTTTCATAATCTTACAGGCTGAACGAATACCATTTATGGTGGTAGTTTTGTTACCATCTTCGTCGGTCTTCAATTTCAATTTACGCATAGCAACTACAATAGAGCTAGCATAGATAAAACCTTGTCCACCTGAGATTTTGTCATCTGGATCAAACATGTCCTGACTTGCGTATGTGTGATTAGTACAAACTAAACCAACATTCCAGGAGCCAAACATGTTCACGCAGTTACGAACGAGACTTGTCAGTGCCTTGGGCTTGCGGCCCATATCACCCTTCATCTCGCCTGCTTCGAACTGATTCACATCAGTAGGAGTCAACAACATACCCAAACTATCAATGACAAAAAGAATCTTTGGACGAGATTCTTCTGGCATCAATTTGTATTCTTTCATGAATTCAGATATAGTTTTTGCTACATCATCGATCATGGCCATGTTAAGTTTTAGCAGTTTATCTTCATTAGTATCAACACCTAAATCAATCAACCATTTTTCGTCTAGCGCATTTTCGCTATCAACTAAGATAACAAATATACCCGCTTCTTGGGCATGTCGAATAATGTTTCCAGAACAGATATAACTCTTTCCAGCACCACTTTCGCCAGCGAACACCGTAACCTTACCTAAAGGAACTCCCCTAAAGAAGTCCCCCGAGATGAGATAGTTTAATGCATAGTTTCCGGTAGAAATCCAATCAGTTGGATCGTTAAATCCAATACCAAGTCCATCAATAGACTTAGTGATAGACTTCCGGAACTTGCTTATATCAAAAGCCTTTCCCATTGTCTATCTCCTAATTATTGAGCTTGCTGACGATTGCGAATCATTGCAATAATGTCTGCTGCACGTGAACCTGCTTCGCCTGCTGGTTTGGCTGCTTCTGATGCAACCACTTTAGCGGGTGTTGCTGCCGCAGGTTCAAAAGGGATATCGTCATCCTCAATTGGTGCTGCTACTGGAGCAGGACGAGCTGCTGGCGCTGCCGCTTCGTTACGTGCTTGGAAGTTACCTTTCATACCATCGGGTTTGTAGTATTGTCCCCAACGATCCATATCAAATGCTTCACCATCCACTGATGCTGTGAACATTTCTTTAATGCAGTTTAATTCTGCATCGTTAGGCTTCTTAGGAAGGAACGATTTCAAATCAAACAAACCATACTGCTTGACTGCTGCCAATTCGTCAGTAGTCAATGCACGTTCACGACGTGACCAGCTGGATGTTGTATAGTCAGCATAACCACCCTTAGATGTTTTTGCGATCTTGAAATCCAAGCCACGAACAAAGTCAGTGGGCATTTCTTCAATCTCATTATCCATCAGTGCATTCTTAACAATGTTAAAAATTTGGCTGCTCATGATAAAGCGACGGATTGGATTTTCAGGAACTTTGTCTTCCTGCATTTGTGAATTGATTACAAGTCCTTGGAACAAGTAACTTTTCTTTTTCCAGTACTTGCGACCCATATCTTCCAAAGATTTGTCTTTGAACCACGGACGGACTTCTGTCAATACTGGGCATTGCTCTCCCCACATTTCCATACAAGGAACCTGCACAGTAACGGGTTTGCTGTTGGTGTCACCTTTGACTCCGGCGAAGGGCAATTTGATCATTGCACGTTCAATCCAGAAAAAAGTATTGTTAGTATCTGCGTCTGGAAGGAAACGAACTGTTGCTGTTTGTCCCTCTGCAATGTTCCAATGGGCAAATATGCCATTGTCTCCACCGCCTGTGCCAGTATTTTGTTGTGAAGAAGCTTGTAGCTTCGCGCGAATTTCTGCTAAAGTTGCCATAATGTTTTTCCTTAATAAATGTTATATTATGCCTCTTCTTTCTAGCCAACTGACTAAAAAGAAAAATGTGTGCATACCATTAAGTATACACACATCTATTTATACCTGCAACCTAAAAAGGTGCAATAATTTGGGTTATTTTGCCAATCCGGACAGCTTCAAAATATCTGCAAATTCGGCGCTTTCTTGTTGTTGCTGTCTACGATTTGGACTAGCCATCGGCGGCTTGCCGTGTTGAGCATGTGATGGAACGCCTGCACTTTTTTGCAATTGGCGTAGTAATTCATCATCGCCGGGTGCAACTCGATCTAGCACTTTTTTACCAATCTCTCTAGCTTTGCTTAGGATACCTTCCTCTGCTGATGTCATAATATTGTTACCAGGAGCATGACCGTTAGTGGTCACATCACCGATGGCTTCTACCTTAGCGCCCATGTGACGCATGATTTCTCTAATACGCGCCAATCCATCGTCACCCACTGGTCCGTGGTCTCGTTCTTTACTTAATTTTTCCATAAACTGCAATGCCAGTTGTTCAGACATTTCGCCAGCTTGCTCGCCAAACTTTTCGGAAATTTCTTTCTTAACTTCTAAAGCAATATTTTCCTTGCCGTTGAATGCACCAACTTGCATGTTGTCTCTATTAAAGCGTCCACTGACTAGTTTGGCAATTTCTTCAAACATAGTGCCCTGTGGTTGCTCCGGCTCTTCTCCCGAATCTTCTTCACCTTGCTCAGGAGGAGCTGCTGCTGGATCTGCTTCAGGCTCTGGTGCAGGCTCTGCTGCTGGTTCTTGACCGGGCGGCTGTTCGGTGTCAGTCATTCCCATGCGTTGCATTAGTCCCGGATAGTTATGATCATCCTCAGCCCAAGATTTCAACACTTGGAATGGGTCTGCATTCTCATCGCCACTGGCAGCATCTTTTAATTTAGTCTGAAGATCCATGTTGTCTAAGCCATAGTCACTAAAGAACATGATAGCTTCGCTGCCATCCTGACCCAACTTCAATTCTGGCTTACCATCATCTCCCGTGGGTAATTTGGCAACTGCGTCAGCCAATTGTCCTATTTGGTCATCGGTGATCTCACCACTCTCTGTGGCGGTTGCCCATTCTTCAAAAGCATTAATGCTTTCTGCTGGAGACATTCCGCGCTGTGCCAATGCTCGAGCAGAATCCATGCCTGTACGATTTGGATTGTTTGGTTTGTTGAAGTTGGATGTTGTGTCTGGTTCAAACGGTGGTTCTTCACTACTACCTTCTTTTGGCAAGTCGCTGAGTTGATCAGGAATGTAATCCTCATCGTAATTTAAACGATATCGAATCTCTTTTGAACTCATTCCATTTTTCTTCATGTATTGAACCATTAAATCAATAAGTTCGTTTTCTTTGTCTGGACTGTATTTTATTCCATCACGCGCCATTTGTTGGCCAATTCCTAATCTATTCGTGTCTTCGTTAGATTCTTTGACAAATTCTTCGAGGTCAACGGTATTAGCCTCACCCATAATTCTGTGCAGTAATGGGAAGTAACCCGATAGTTCTTCTTGGAAACTAGTTTGTGTAAATTTGCTCTTGTAATCTTCCATGGTGACGGCATCCAATTCAGTCACTGCTGCATCTTGCGGCTCTTGGAATTCCGACATCCATTGTTGATAGTGATGACGCTTGCTCAACATGCCCACACGGTTCTTTAATTCTGACAGGTGTGCCATTGCACGCTCAGTGATGCCAGTTGCATCAGGATGTAGGGTTGCTGAGTTTACTTTACGATGAAATTCACCTAACTTGGCAATTTGTTCGCTCATGTCGATGATGGCCTTGCCTGCTGGATCATGAGGAGTACCGCCGTGGTCCACATGTTGTGCCATGGCAAACGCACCTGCCGGATGAATAAATGGATATTTGAATCTTTCGCCATCACAATTTTGAATAAAAATTGCTTTGATATTTTTACGCTGACTACGGGCGCCTGCGTATGTTTCGTCTACTGGATTTGCGTGGCGCACAATAACTTCAGTCTTGCCTTGAACAGCACGGCTAGTTTTACGTGAGCTTTTTTCGCTCCAACGGGATTCGTTCATAGTGGTCATTTCTGGTTCTTCCTTAGGGCCTTGTGTAGCGGCCAAATGTTGAAAATCGTTTTTATCGAGATTCGTTTTAGTTATGTCTCTTGTATCAAATCTAAGTTTTCTGCGCATGGCGAAAAATCTCATTTCACGCAAGAAACTGTACCAATATTTCTTAACAGGATCATCTTGATTTTCAGTGATACCTTGGCTGTAATATACTTTCAAGCTGCCTAGATCACCTAAGCTGATGCTGACTCGTCCTAAATTTGTGCCTTCTACAACAAAATCGAAATCAAAGTAGTAAGCACTCGAGGGGTCAATTGTAACACCACCTGCATCATCGCCCATTTCTAGGTTTGAGAAGCGGCTTCTGATCTTGTCAAAAAGATCCTGGGAGATAATTTTAATAGCGTCCATACTGTATTTAGTTAATTTGAGTCATTAGAACGGCGTGCTGATATATATGGGCATGGGCAAATCGTGCGCTTCTAATCCATCTTGATCCCGCATTTTATCGTAAACTGTTGGATCCCATTCCTGCAAAGTCATGATCATTCTCACGGCCAGCAGCATAGATGCCACTAGATCATCTGTATGTCCGGCTTTGGCTTTGAATGTAACACCCTCGCCTACGTAGGTTTTTAACTCGCTGATGAAGGATTTACTACGTATTTTGAGTTTTTTAGTTTCGATCATCTGCTTTAATTTTGCGCAGGCTGAGATTTTACTATTATGAGTAGTATTAAATCCTTTACGGAATCTTCTAACATGACCACGCTTCACTGGCTCGCTTAAAAACAAGCCAGCAAATGATTCTTCGCCCAATGCTTCGATAGCAATCAATGCGCTTTCTCCCAGGGTATTATTTTCCACACTGTAGTAAATGCTAGATGTTACACCCGCTGCTTGACATTTCCCCTCAATGTGATTCACTATATCTCTTAATATTCTAACCTGTGACTGCACTGGCGTTTGGTTATGATGCCACTCTGCTACTTGATCCATGCTAGGCACTTCTATCACTTCGATAGCAGCGTTATCTCCGCCAGTTCCCAAGCTGGGATCTAAGCTGACGATGTAGGTGCTTGAGGGATTGATCTTTTTATACCAACGTGCTTGGCCCATTTTCATAGTGGGCTCTTGACCCTCTAAGGCAATTAGACAAGATGAGCTGATAAGTGTTTCATCAAAGATTAAGAACTTGCATTCGTGCTCACGATCAAATCGATCTTCCCCCAATTGACTGCGCATTTCGCTAGCCCATTTTTCATCACGATCCGGATGTTGATTCCATATGGCCATATAGGGATAATACCCGTTTTTGCCTAACTTGGTGGTATTACCATACTCGTCAATACGCTTATTGGCTTCATTCCAAATTTGTGCAAACTGATCTTCGTCACTGTTTGGTGTACTGGTAATAATGGCCTTACCACCAGTTGCCAGTGTAGGAGCGATAGATGTCCAAAACTCTACAGCAATATTAGGTTCAACATAGGCAAACTCGTCACAGTATAGTAATGATACAGACATACCACGACCTGTTGTTTCAGTAGTTGTCTGCGCTACAATACGTGACCCATTCTCAAATTCGATACTTTGCTTGTTGTAGTTAATAACACCTGCCCGTATCCAGTCTGGGCAAGTCTCATACGCATACCTTAGACGCTGCATGATTTCCTGTGCGCCAGTGTATTTGTGGGCACAAATAAGTATTGTGCTGTCGGGCATAAACATCGCATACCATAACAAGTATCCCACAGCAGTAGTAGTCTTACCCATCTGCCTGCCTAACATGTTAACGCTATATCTGTTGGTGTGATAGCTGTGTAGCAGTTCTTCTTGATATCCGTATGCGTCGTATTTGATTCTACCTAGTGTGGCATGCTGTATAAAGAAAAAATTCTTTAAAAAATATTCAGGACCTGTAACAGGATCTTGACATTTCAATAGATCCTCAATGTCTTTTTCAGTCCACTTCTGAGTCGTGTTGGCTTTCTTAATTAGAACGCCGTCGAGATTTTTGTTTGCCATATCTTTATTTACTGAAAAAAATAGCCTCCGAAGAGGCTATTGGACAAATAGATCGTAAATTATTTGTACTTGTTGAATTTATCTTGAATTGGCTCAAGATCTTCCCCGTCACGTCCGGCCTTGGCCAAAGCCATCATACCTTTCTTGCCATACTTTTCATAACCTTAGCTGCACGGCTCATTGTCTTGCCCTCGCCTTCGCTAACGAATTTTTCGTATTCTGACATTAAAGATTCGTATGTAGCAACTGGCTGTGTGCGTACACGTGGACGGGCATCGTGATCTTTTGGAACATTGCCGCCACCTGCTGGATTCTTATCCATGTCTCCATGAGCTTGGAATGCACCGTAGTTTTCAGTTTCTGGATTTGGAGAATTATCGTAACTTTCGTCAGTCTCCTCTTCGTCTTTTTCTTTATCATGATCATCCATGTCGTGATCGCCGTCATTATCAAAGTCGCCGTGTGCTTTGCTTACATCATCGCCGCCCTCGTCATCCATTGGATTTAGCTTGTCGATCATGGAACGCATTGTATCGCCGCCGCTCATTGGCTCAACTTTAACTTCTGGCTCAGCAGTCATGATTTCAATGCCAGGTGCATCGCCCATTTCGCCCGGTGCATCTTGTTTAACACCTGCCAATTGCATAATGGTGGCTAGCATGTTTGCCAGTTCATCGCCGCTGCCTGCTGTAATGTTCATGCTAGCAGGTGTGCTTGGCTTTTCCATTCCACCCATGCTGCCCATCATGCCCATTGGTCCGCATTCTTTTATACCGGCGCTTTCTTTAATAACATTGGGGTTTGTTGAATCAAGTTCAGCCAAACGCTTCATTACGTCGATCATTTGCATAATTTTATTTCCTTGTATCGTTTTCGGCGCTTTGCATATAACTAGCAGGAGCAGTTTCTGGTATGATTTCGCCGCGTGCTCTGCGTTGCAATTTTAAGATATCGTTGAGTTCTTTGACAAACCCACTATTATATTTTGAACCGTAGTAGTCATCAAAATTTGCATTTGGTGCCTCTTTGTATTCACTGTCATTTAATAGTGCGCCTTCGCGTTTGGGTTCTTCACGCTGGTATTCTTCGCTAGGCATGCCAGGAGTTACTACTGCCAACATGGATGGATTGACTGCTAATCCTGAGCCCAAATACTCTTTCAATTCTTGTGGGGTAGTGGGATAGTTTACTGTGACTTCAAAAATAGAAACTTCGCAGTTTCTAATTTGTGGAAAGTCCAGAGGAAACTTTTGTACTGGCGTCACGCTTAACTTTTTAAAAGCATCTACTTGAAATTTCTCAAGCATAGTCTGTAATTTAGTTTCTTGATCGGCAGAGAAATCGCCTGCTACCTTGACACGAAAATTGTATTTTTTGTCAGCGATAGATTCTGATAGATATTCTTTAAAATTTTTCATGATACTTTATTTATCCAATTTCTTTAATCTTTCTAGGATACTATTGCGATCTGTTAGGATGTATCCCTGCCCTTCTACAGTATTTCCACTCTCTTGGTTACCGTTTTTCTTTTCAATTGCCAGCTTCTTCAGCTGTAGATCAACCATTTTCAACTTCTTGTCGATCTTGTTGGTCTTGGCAGCGATGGCAGCAGTCATCATCTGTGCTGCGATTTCAAACATCCTAGCGCCGTATTTTGGTTCTACATTCATGCCTAGATCCATTAAGTCATCGTAGGCCTGTTCGGCCTTGCTGGCAAGTCCGTCGAGCTCCATATCACTCATATCACCTAGTCCTTTTACTCTAGGCAATGCTGCTGCAATTTTATCAAATTCTTCCAGCTGATCCTGTAGATCGATTATAGGAGTTGCGGCTGTTTCCTCAACCTTGGGTATTACTAGAGGGTCTTTGTCCTCAGGCAAGTCAAAAATTTCATTAAGTCGTTTGGTCATAAACTTACTTATTTCTTTCTTTTGGGATTGTGGTATATATCGGATTCATTTATGATACGAAATTTGATACCTTTTTCGCCGCACCATTTGCTGGCAGCAGACCATTTGGCTATATTCTTGACATACTGTGCTTGATTGTAGGGATTTTTTCCTACCTTTTCTATCAGCGTTTGATTGGCAGGCTTGATCTCAATCATCTCTACCATTTCTTTCTTGGACTTATCAATGTAAGTGATTAGAAAGTCCGGAATGTAAACTGTCTGCTTGCCAGTCAATGGATCCTTGTAGGGAATTTTCACCGGTTCGCTGGACCATTTTTTGACGCTTTCATTAGTATCACAGAAGTTCATGAAAGTGAATTCCCAGCTGCTTCTAAATCTAGGCTCGCCTAGTCCAACATATTTGTCGGGATTTTTTATTTTATAGACGCCTTGACTGAATTTTAAGCTCATGCTATGCTAGAACGTTTCTTGCCGCTACATCTTTAGGACTAAAAGCTAGAGAAAATCCTAAGAAACTAGTTTTATATCTGTTGTAATTTAATAGTGTAGTGGCAAATGCGCTGATTTCAACTGCATCATAACCGCCCAGTGTATCTAATACAGACATGGGGTTTAACCTATCTTTCTTTGACTGTGTCATGATGATGACTGCTATGGTCTGAGCAGCATTTTGTTCAAACCCTCTTGCGGTAAAAAATCCAGTTATGGCATTTAGTGTGCCTGAATGTAGCTCTATGGGATTGGCAAAATAGTTATTGAATGCCTGGACTGTTGCGTCAGACGATTTAATGTTGCCGTAGGGTATGTTGGTTAATGCTGTGGTCATGATTATGTTTAATTAGCTCTTGTTGGCAGTATAGCGTTTTCCATTGGTATTAGTACTGCTAGTATTATTATTTCTTGTACCCACGGCTAGGCCTAAAACTTTTGTATTTTTAATGGATTTAAATTCTGCCAGTGTTGCAGCAGCGGCTTGTGATTGGCTGAGATAAGTGCTTCCGGAGTAGTATCTATTATCAGTAACAATATCACCAAACTGATTCTTATAGGTAACCCTAACAGTAGTCACTAAATCTGTCGGTATCGGTACAGCAACACCTGTGGCTGTTGCAGTATATATTCTTCGACCGATGTCATCGAAAGTTTCCTGTTTCTCAATGGTTAATCCGTAAATATTAGTTGTCCCTAATTGTTGCTGTAATGTAAGGATTGCTTGCTGCACCGATACCTCCATCGATATCGTAGTTTTGGCCATAAATGATTTAGACTCACTCGTTGCGGCGGGTTTGCTATCGGACTGTATTTGTTCGGCCGATCTAGTGTCGACCATGACAACATAGGGTTTATCGGGGTTTTTATTATATGCCAATTCTTTTACTACAACTGCCTGCGCTGAGGCAAGTTCAGTATTGACTATAACCATTCTCTGTGATAGTAGTTCGCTAGCTGTTATTTTTTCTTGTGTTTTTCCAAGATCTATGATTTTATTCTCGATAGATGTTGTTAGATTTGTATATTCATCACCTGTTGCAGATTTTGACTTTAACAAAGTGACATAAGCATCGCCAATTTGACCTTTAATATTGCTCAATTCGAAACTGTTTAATACTATCGTGTTGTTTACCTTACTAATAGCAATATCAAAACTAGCGATAGCTTTTTCATACAGTGCCGGGGCTTTTTCCCCTGCTGCATAATATTTAAGGACAGCTTGATCTTCGGTCCATTTATATGTGTTTCCACTTTCTGGATCAATATACGATGCACCCGAGTATTTGTCGATAAAATCTTGTTTAGTTATCAAACCAGCATCTGGATTCGTTGGATCATATTTTTTAGCTAATCCTAGAAAAAATTCTCTAGCTGATGCTGTGTCGGGATACGCACCAACTTTATCGGCATATTCTGCTTGCAATAACTTTTTCTCAGTGAATAAATTAGAAGCGGCCTTCTGAAATAACGCTTTCTCAATAACCAGCTTTTCTATGTCCTCTATGTTTTTCAATCCAACATACTTAGCATCTTCCACTATATTACCCAAGGTTTGGTCAACCTGCCATGCTCGATACCGATCAGTCAACTCAGTTCTCTCACCATCGATCCTAGATTGTTCTGCTAATAAGACTGCTATCTCAACATTAGTTTGGGCCTTATCTAATGTTAAATTACCATAATTTTCTGTGATCTTACCAATTGCTTGGCTTACGGCAGCTTGCCGTTCCACCTTAACTAGATTCTCACTGGTTTGCAGATCTGCGGCAGCTTGACTTACGGATGAAATTCTTCCAGAATTAAGTGCGGCTAGATAGGTTTTTGTGGCAATTTCGTGATCCAAGAAAGGATTTGGAAGAGCGCTGGTGTCTAATGTATTTTCTTGCGCAACAACAGCACCATATTTCTGTATATAGTCTAGAGAATCCCTAGATATTTTAGCTGCGTAATCAGGGCCATAATCTTTTATTAATTGAGCTTGCTGGGTAAGAGACTCTTGATTTGCGACCAATAACTTGTTAATGGCATAGACTGATTCTTTTTGTCTATTAGCCGACTCTATGATAGCTATAGCACCTTCATTGGCTGTTACTGCATCGGCTTTAGCTTTTCCCAAAGCCACTGACTCGGAATCACCGAGGGCTCTAGCAGCTATGTATACAGGTGAAGAATATAACAAATTTGTATCAGTGGGATCGACTATTTTTTCGTTCCACTCGTTTATCGTGTTAAGTGCTTTTTCCGCAACTTTCAAATTATTCGATATTTGTGTTCCAATGGCATTTTTTTGTTCAGTTAGTGCATCTAATTCGGCATTGGTACGCTGGGCAAGTTCTCTCTCTTGTTGTGCTTGCCTAGCCCGTGTATCGGCAACTTCCTGAGCATACGCGGCTGCTTCTTGATCTAAAATAAATTTTCGATATTGATCCGGAGTCAGAGCATTCGGGGTAGTCGGGATATCTTCCAAATTGTTTTTTGAATACTGATTAGTGTATACTCCAATACCGTTTGAAAAATAATTCTCGAGATTCTGTGCAATTTCACCATTTCTAGAAGACACGGCGATTCCTACAGCAGCACCTAACATACTGTATCCTTCAGCGCTCAATTGCTGTTCAGTGATCTGTCCTGCGTTTTTAATCAATGTTGCGGCCTGTAGTGCAGCCGCTAGATAATCGCCCTGGGCTAATGATCCATTCTCTCCAAATACATCTTCGACTCCACCAATGAGGCCGCCGGGGCCAAACAGTGATTTTGATCCCTTACCTGCGATACTGAGAGGACTTGGCGATGTATCATAAAATGCTTCTGCGAATACCCCAGACTTACTACCCTTGCCTATCCTACCGTCGTTGTACAAAACATTTTCATAAACCAGCGACATTTTACTTCTCATGAGTTTGGTAGAGTCACTTTGTCCAACATCGTCGTGATCCCAGCTGGTAATTTTAGGATTGATTAAGGTTATTTGCGTGAACTTTTGTTGATGCAATACAAAAATATCGATACTTTTAAAAAACGGCACCGTTTGAAAATTATCTAGTCCGTAAGGGTAATTATGTTTCTTGTATTTGTTATCAGTGTATGCATCGGGAAAAATATTATTTTCCCTTGCTTTTATTCTTTTGCGTCCCGGAGACAACAGCCCACCAAACAATTTTTTTCCTAAACTCACTTGACTAGGCGTTGGTGCTACTGTGTCGTCCTTGCCGCCGTAAATACTATCTGTGTAATAATATCGATAATAATTTTTCCAAAGTCCATTAGTGATTTCACTATTATCATCATGGAATTCCATGGTCACTGGCTCGTAGGTCAACTTAGTTTGTACTTGTGTTTTCCTATTGTACTGATTTAGTTGTTCAGAAGTAATCTTGAACTTGGGCAATGATGTACTTTTGACCAGTAGTCCCACTGTGTTATACCCATTTTGTAGCCAGCTTCGATCCCTTACCACACCATCGTTGATGTTGAATGCTACAAAATATAAATGATTAAATTTTGGTGCTCGTGCATAGCCACCCTCAACATACAACTTAGATGCATGTTGGTAGTTTTTCATGTTTGGGCCGCCGTCTCCTGATAGACCACCGCCCACACTGCTTAAGAAATCATTAAAAGCCTGATTCATATGATTATTTATCCAACAAAAAACCGGGTAATTCCCGGTTTAATGTTTTAACGGAGTTGTTGATTAACCACCTAGTGCGAGTGTACGTATAGTGCGTCCAATATTCTCGCCTAGTCCGCTTGGGTTTCCTGATTGATCCATTTGCATTGCGTTATCGTAGCAGATTGTTAGCGCGATGTCTAACGGATCAGTTGCGCTACTATAGTCGCCGCCCTGATATGTTACCTGCTTGATCCAGCAACCTTCTAACTCAAATATTTCTAAAACTCCTACTGATGTAGCACCGTTGCCGCCGTCTAGGATTTCAATGATAGTTTTGAATTTATAGTCAATGCCAGATGCTGCACTTGCTTGTTCAAAGAAGTCGAATTGCTTCTGCATCTGTTCAGCAACTTTATGAGAAACTGCATTAGATACATCATCACGAAGGGTAAGTTTAATATCAGCAAAACTATGCTTGCCTGCTAACTTGACCGTGCTGTTATACACCGCTAGTTTGATTTCTTCAAAACTAATTTCAGGACGTGTTACATTCATAACCTGTTTGGTTAGTTCTGTACTTGGTGTTCCTGCCACACCAAAACCTGTTAAAGTAACGCGGAAGCGAAACTTTAATTTTGGCATTAACAATCCCTGGGAACTGGATCCCTGATTGGATGATAATGGAACTGTAAAATTACTTAAACTTGAAACTGGCATTTAAATGCTCCCTTGATTAATTAGTTGAACCTGGGAAACCTGCTCCCAAATTACCAGATGCTATTGCGCCTGTGTTAAGTATGCGCAATGGAATGTAAATGAATTCCACTGCCTTAACTGGCTCAATAGCAATATCCACGTATAACTCGCTTCTATCAATTCTTGCAGGAGTATTGTTTGAAGTGTCGCATACTACAACGAAGTCATTTAGTGCTCGTTGACCAACTAGCTCTAATAGTAGACTTTCAACGGCACCACGTATTTCATTACGAGTTGCTGTGTCGTTAGGTTCGAACAAGTATGGTTTAGCCAATACGTTTAGTTGTCTGCGTAGATATGCTACTAGTCTAGAAACATTGATTCTATCTAATGCACTTGCACCAGCTGACCTTGTGTACTGACCCATGTTAATTGTTCCAACACCCACCATAGTAGATAGTGGATTTAATTTAACCTGTGAGCATACATCTCTTAAACCTTGATATAAACTTACTTTTTGGAATTCACCCATGTCATTGATATAGCCTACAGATGTTGCATTGATAATGCCACCTCTACGGATACCTGCCGGAGCAAACCATTCGTAGCTTAGACTGTCACTATTGATCATAGTGCTCAACATCATGTGACTTGGAGGAACAACAATGTTCTTTCCAGTGTTGTCATTTGTGAAACCGCTTGGATAGAATAATGCCAAATAACTGTCGGCAGTGACAGTGCCAATATCTCCATTGTCTAATGCATTGTTTGAATTGTTTGACCATGCACTTAATGCAGTACCTGTTGGTGATAATCTAAACGGTGTATCTCCAATAACAAATGCTGTCTGTCCAATGTCTGTATTGAAATTGACCATGTTAGCGATCGCCTCTGGATATCCAGGGCAAGCAATTAGATTAAATCTCAGTGTTTCAGTATCACGGATAGCACTATTAGTATCAATTAATGACTTGAATGCTGCGATAATCTGAGCACGTTGAGAATAACGACCAAAATTGCCTGATCCGTCTTCTTTACGGTTGTGGACAGATACCCAACGATCTGCAAAATATCCACTCATGCTCGCATCGCCCATGCGTGGGTTAGTGGCCATTTTATCAATATATGATCTATGATACTGCTTGACGTTGTTACCGCTACGGCGTGTATTCCATAAGCGTGTACCACGTGGATATAGTGCAGGATCGGGAGCATCTGGATCTACATAATTGTATGTTAACAATTTTTTCGTAGAATCAGGAACTATATCATCACCTGCACCACTCCATCGAGCATCTGCAAATACCCATCCATTTGGACTATGGTTATCAGTTGGATCCTGTTTAACCCATTCGTTTGTGACACCGTCCCATACATAAATGTCCTGACCATAATTGTCTGCGTTTTCTGTGCTGATCCAAATATCACCAGTTACTAGATCGGTGCCATCACTCTGTCCACCAATCTTTGGCGGAGCAGTTGCGGAGATAATAGGTCCGTTTGGATCAGCAGCAGGAAATTGATTCCTATAGCCAACCCACTTGCTGCCGTCGTGATACATGATATCCACTGATTTTATATCGCTGTCGAACCACAGTCTTCCATCAGCTGGGGTCGTTGATGGTGTAGTTCCAGTTGAATGATAGTCTAACGGCATCCAGCTAGATGCAATAAAATCAAACGCTCGGCCACTGTAGTCAGCTTTAGGTGCAGTATAGAGATTTGTAATACCGCTGGACATCTCCGTTGCTGGGTCATATGTGTGAGCACTGAATCCCAATGCTGTAAATGTTCCTGGACCTGTTCCCGCAGCCAATTCAAAATCACCGCCTGTTTTATGTTTGATTGTCAATTCTTTAGTAACAGCATCAAATGATCCAGTCACGTTAGTGAGTCCAGCTGCGCTCAATGCTGCTGGAACGCCAGCAGCTATTGGGTTTAATGGATCAGCAGCTACAGTCACTAGTTTTGTAGTACCCCATGCATTGCTGCCTTTGACTGTTTCTCTGATATAGAATGTTGACGCTGTACTAGAGCTGATAGTGTTTGATGCAGCACCAGTGATACTGGTAGATCCTGCTCCATTATATCTCCAAACACGGAACTCTGCGGCAGCATTTGTGGCAGTGGTGATTCCGTAGTGATCGGGATCCGATTCTACGAATAGTGTGCCAGTTGCAATGTTTGCGCCGCCGCCAGCAGAATCATATGAGTAAAGGGCTTGTACGGTGCTGTTATAAATTGGTGCTAGTTTCGTAGTCCATGATTTAGTACCACCATTATAGAATTTTACAGTCCAATTTGCTCCATTGCCGGGACTAGTTGTTTTAATCCAAACACTGCCAGTTTTTGCAGAAGTTCCACTTGCAGTGAAATCTGGGTAGTCAGTGTGTGCGGACATTTTTACCTGTTTGCCGCCATCAAATCCGCCCTCAACTGCTACCCAAGAATTTGTTCCTGCTGTAGTTTTATAATAGACTGCGTTGGGTGTTGAGTCCCAGCCGTTGTATTTTGTTACAACTACTGCATAATCGCCTTGTTGACCAAATGCATCTGCTGGAGCTGTAGCAAGAGCATTCATCGCTGTATCCATATTATCATCATTGATAATTAGTGGAGTTGCTAGCGTAAATTGGCTAGTTGCAGTGGACCAAACATTGATTCCAAACTTGCTTTGACTAGGAACGATCCAGTAAGCACCTGCTTCTGGTGTACCTGTAGGAATCACCGATGTTGGAACCAATTGTGCCAAGTCTACATCGGCACGTGTTACATACGCACGTGAACTAATGCCTAGCAGACTATAAGCAGCTTGTAAGCCGTATTCGTTTCTTTCGTCGCCGTGTATTGGATTTCCGGAATTGTCTGCTTGGAAAGTTGGACTTCCGAAAGTATTTGTTAAGTCTCGTTGACTTGTGATTACATACACAGATCCCGCATTGGCTTTTAGCGTACCTTGTGCAGTACCAGTCGCGGATGCATTGGATTTATTTTCAGCCGACGCAATGAAAATAAGCGGTGTGCTTCCAGGCGCAGCAGGAGTATAAAAACTCTCGTCGATAACTTTAACTTGAATTCCTGGTGAACTTAAATTTGCCATGAGTAAAATCTCCTTAATGGATTACTTTGTTTTATTTAGCAGTATACCCAAAAAAATAGCGGTTAAATACTGGTATGAAAAGGTACCAAAAAGGGCGGATATGAGAAAATTATGTAAAGAATGTGGACAGAGACCGGCAGCTATTAACTACTATAAGGAAGGACTGCCTTTTTATAGGTCCAAATGCGACCATTGTAGCAAGGGTAGAAAAGAAACAAGGCCCCTATGGGCCTTGGCTGGATACAAGAAAAAATTAACTTGTGAAAAGTGCAGTTTTACTTCGAAATTTCCCGAGCAGTTTAATGTGTTTTACATCGACGGCAATTTAACAAACCACCGTCATTCAAATCTAAAGACGATATGTGCCAACTGTCAACGCACATTACACAAGGATGGCGTCAAGTGGCGGCAAGGGGATTTGGTACCAGACTTATAACTTGGGCATATAGGTCATCAATGCTATGATTATTGTCTAATATCGCATCAAATTTAGTACCAACCCAAGCAGTTTCACTGGCGTGTATTTTGAGTTGTTCTAATTTCTTCTTACTTAGGGACCAGGAAGTGTTACCTTGTTCACCTTTATTCGCACTTAATGCCGCATCATACCATTTGGGCTCCGGCCCACGTATTACGCGAACTACTATTCCACCAGCATTTTTAATGGATTTAATCTCATTAGGAAAGCGACAATCACTAATAACAATATCGTCTTTGCTGTTACGCAATTTGTTTTCTAAACTGGCAATCCAGATATCATCGTGGAATCCTTTGCGACAAACCTCTGTACCCCAATTTTGTAGCACCCAACGTGGAGTTAGTTCAGGTATTCCCAATCGTTCACTCCACCACAGGTCCAATTGTTCTCGCCATTCACGAGCTTGTTTAGTACGCCCTTCTAACATGGTCCTATCCCAACCAAATACATGCGCCACTGCATCTTTGAGACTATTAGCAAAACTCTCTCGTCTAAAACCGTGAAAGTTAGTTAGATAGTCTGCCACAGTATCTTTTCCCGAACCAATAAACCCACAAACTCCGATAATCATAATCTCTCCTGAACAGTATTAGTTTATTACAATCAAATTACAGTGTCAAGGATTTAATTTTAATAAATCTTCCAAGAAGCAATAATCATCAAAATGACAAGTTTTAGTATCTACTAAACAATGAAACGATGGATCGTTTAATCTAACCCAATATTCCATAGCCCATCTGTAACTTGGACCGCCGGGATGAAATACTGGGTCTGACATGTAATGCTGTGATTGGGTTGGGTCAGGTAGAGTTCGAATATGACTAGATTTTGACCACCAAAAATTACCGCTGGTCATGAGTCTTTCAGTCTCCGGAGTGGCATCTCTAATACCCACTACATCTGAATGGGATAAATTTACGATAGCTTTGGGCCATTTAGTAATAAAATAATGGTTTAGAATATCTCGCCAATTTGCTACAGGTGCGGATGAACTAATTACTCCTTTACCGTGAATGTAGAGCACATCTACATCGACATCATTGCACCTATCCCATAATAGTTTTAGCGTCTGACCCTCACATAAATTAGGTTCCCCACTGTCACGAATGTCTAATATGCTAACAAATGGATATCTTAGATTTATATATTCTCTGACTTTGTGTTCAAAACTAATTTCAGCAGTTATCTCTTTGTTTTTTCTAAAAGTTAATGAGGGTGAATGAATAAATGCCCAATGCTTGGGCATTGTAATGGCCATGTTAATTTTAGCAATAGATGACAACTGACTATCTCTTATCAAAGATAATTGCAAATCTATCAACCAGGGCCAATGAGCTGCCCTTATATCTGAAGGGATTAATACATGATAGAATACTTCAATTTGACGCATAGATAAAGTCTACAGGATCTTTGCCTGTAAGTCAACCTTTATCCAGTTACCCAGGTTAGCGGTGTTCCGCCCTCTTTGTAATTGATTAGATCTTGCTCTAAAATTTCCATTTCAGCTTTGCCTTCGGTTTTCAAGGTGGTGCCATTTAACTGTGTTCCGCCTTGTGGGCTAGCAATAGTCCCAAATTTCTCCCTTGCTTCGCCTAGGATTACCTTAGCATTGGCCAAAGCATAATCTTTGATCCACTGTCCGGCATACATATCATCCAACAGATTAAAATCTGGACGATAGTTGTACATCCAAACTAGCACTTCTTCACCCGCTCTAGGGCGTTGCATTATATTCAATACTTTACTGGTTTTATTGTAAGTGAAATTGATCTCACCGCCAAACATTTTTCCGACTTGTTTTTGATAGCTGGCAAATGCATAATAAGTTGCAAGGCCGCCCATATTAGTAGAAGCTAACAAATATGTATTACTATAGGCTAGGTTAAATGGCTCGAACAAACTGCCGCCGTCTCCCCCACCAGTTCTGCTGCCAATGCTTCTGCGAAATAGCTGTCTAACTTCGACAACTTCTTTGGGCATTACATATTCATTATTATCGGTGTTTAGGGTCAAAAATCCAAAACTTTCCTCTACAGCATTGCTACTGCGTTGGCGATATTTTGCTAGTGACTTATCAATAGCAACATTGTAATGAACTGGGTCTAATTCCACGTCAATCATGCCAGACCCTAGCATGGTTTTAACATATTCTACGATTATTTGTCGGGCGGTTTCGGTATCAGTCATACGATTATTTAGTTAAATACAAGTACTATGCCAAGACTCAGTTTATACAAACCCGAAAAGGGCAATGATTTTAAATTCATAGATAGAATAATCGGTGAACAATTCCAAGTTGGCGGCACTGATATATATGTCCACAAATATTTAGGTCCAGTTAGCCCAGACGAAGTTGGGGGAGAAGCCTCACCTGCTCAACCTAATACTAGCGGAAATACTGTTCCAGAATTAGGTATCCAAGATGTATTATTGATGGAGAATCGAGATAGGAAATATGATCCCGATGTGTACATAATTCGTGGAATTTATACCATGCAGGATTTAGATTTCAATCTCACACAGTTTGGCATAATGCTGAATAACGATAATATCATGATGCATTTCCATATAAAAACTAGTGTTGATGCACTCAGTCGAAAACTCATGGCTGGAGATGTGTTGGAGTTGCCACACTTGCAAGATGACTATGGATTAGATCAGAATAATATTACAGCTCTAAAAAGATTTTATGTAGTACAGGAAGTAACTAGGCCGGCAGCGGGATTTAGCCCTACTTGGTATCCTCATTTATTAAAAGCAAAATGTTCACCACTAGTTGATAGCCAAGAATTTGCAGAGATTCTAGATGTTGATAGCGGTAACGGAGATGGAAGCACACTCAGAGATTTACTCAGTACCTATTCTAAAAGTATTGAGATTAATAATCAGGTCATCGCACAGGCAGAGCTGGATGCACCAAAAAGCGGATATGATACCACAGGATATTATGTGTTACCTTTAAAAGATGACGGGCTGATGAATATTGCTGATGTATCTGATGATAGAATGGATGTTAGCATTGACAATGCCACATTCGATGCCAGTATTGTATTACAAAGTCCTTCTAGAGATTTATATGTAGGCTATCTAACTGGTGACGGGATACCTGCAAATGGTTCTCCGTTCAGTCAAGGTATTACGTTTCCACCAAGCCCTTTGAACGGACAGTTTTATTTGCGTACTGACTACTTGCCTAATAGACTATTCAGATATGAAGGCACACACTGGAAAATGTTTGAACAAAATGTTAGGATGACCATGGATAACACCGGTGCTAATGACTATGCTGCAATAACAATGGGTGCCCAGGTTAGAAAAACTCAAAAAACTGGCTTCATTAACAATAATACAACATCAACAGTGGGCGGTAAGATTATAAATGAACGCCAAGCATTGAGCAAAGCCTTAAAACCCAACGCGGACAACTAATATGAGTGATTATTTTTACGACGGTCAAATAAGAAGGTACGTGACTCAGTTTATACGAGTCATGAGTAACTTTAGCTACAAGGACGGCAAGGGAAACTTAATACAAATTCCAGTTAGGTACGGAGATCTCAGTAGACAGACTGCACAAATATTGAAGAAAGGCAGCGAAAATGTCCTATCGTCTGCACCATTTATTGCCTGTTATATAAAAGATTTTAGATACGATCGTTCTAGATTACAAGATCCTACTTTTGTCAGTAAGGTTCAGATAAGAGAACGCGATGTTGATGCCAACGGAAATTTACTTAATACACAGGGCGGCAATTATACTGTAGAGCGTATCATGCCTAGTCCATATAAAATAACATTCTCTGCAGATATATGGACCATGAACAGCGATCAAAAATTTCAGATAGTAGAACAGATTGCTTATATTTTTAATCCTGCTTTAGATCTACAGACTACTGACAACTATATCGACTGGACCAGTTTAAGTATGCTGTCGCTGACAGATCAGGGTCAGTGGAGTACTAGGACTGTTCCGCAAGGCATGGATGAAAACTTGGAAATTGCCAGCCTAATATTTGAGGCTCCAGTTTGGATCACACCGCCGGCCAAGGTCAAACAGATGAATGTGATCACTAAAATTATCACTAATGTGTTTTTACCCATCACTACTGACACTGCTCTCGATGATTTAAAATCTGGATATGCTGCCCAAATATTTACTGAGCCAACTACTGAAGTAGTGGTCACTCTTAATAACTTTAATTTGCTGGTATTGAACGGTGTTGCAAAGTTAGAAGCGTTATCGTATGAGTCACAGGGGGATGATGTCAATCAACCACCAGTATCTTGGTTGGCTATTTTAGATAGATATCCAGGAAAATTCACTGCCGGATTAAGCCAGTTACGGTTAACTACACCTAACGGTAATGAAATCGTCGCATTTATGAGACTTGACCCAAACAACGAAACGCAAATGATGTTGACCTTCGATGTTGATACTATTCCCGGCAATGATGTAATTAATGGCCGTGGCACGGTTGATGCTATCATTAACCCAGACACATTCAATCCATCTGGTAAAGTCAGCGGCACAAGATATCTAATATTGGAAGACATAAATCCGGATCATGCATTACCCAACTACAGTGGGCCTACTGCTTGGAAAAATAGTACCGGTACTGACTTCATTGCTTATGCTAACGATATTATTGAATACAACGGAACTGATTGGTCTGTAATATTCAGTTCTTCATCAGTTGACACAACAACCTACATAACTAATTCATATACAGGTATCCAGTATAAGTGGGATAACGGAAATTGGAGTAAGAGTTTTGAAGGATTGTATAGTAATTGGTCATGGCGTTTAGTCCTATAAATCAAATCATTTGCAGTGGCGGATTATTTTTAGCCGAAGATACCCGCAGATTTTTACTGCTGATGCGTACACACGAAAAAACTTTAGGCACTTGGGGACTAGTGGGCGGCAAAAAAGAACCCACTGATACTACTGTAGTAGATTCACTGTATCGAGAAATTCAGGAAGAAGTTGGTGCTACACCTAAAATAAAAAAGGTCATTCCCCTAGAACTCTTTATATCCAATGACAATAATTTCCAGTACAATACCTATGTTCTAATCGTGGAAAAAGAGTTTATCCCTGTATTAAATTTTGAACATAGCGGATACGCATGGTGTAATTATGACTGCTGGCCCAAACCACTTCATCAGGGCGTAAAAAATAGCCTTAACAATAAAGTCGTCAAGGCTAAATTAGAAGTTTTATTAGATATTTTTAAAACTAATTAGACAGTTTCAGCCGGGGGCGCCCATGGCAGAGCAGCATCAGAAATGCTATTATACTGAGCATCAAGCTTCTGATGTATTTGCTCCATAATATGATCAGCATACGAACCAACCACTTGGTCCTTGATCCAACCTAATACATCAGCTTCTTGTAAATCTGCAAATTCGATGAATCCAGATTGTCCCGATGTAGTAAATGGTGTTGCCCCATCAAATATCCCCGTTTTATTTTGACTATCTGTGCCGATGACATTCCAGTAGGTTTGCACCACCGCATTATTATAACTGCCTTCTTTCTTGGTACTAAGGCTTTTGATTCTCCAAGTAAATGTAATCTCAGTAGGTGTGCCGTCTGTATAGACTACTCCTACTCGTTCTGGAATGGATGTTGACATTGTTATTCTCCTAACTTTATTTATTGCCCTTGAGCATATTTAATTCTGCTTTTAATTCATCAAGTTCTTTCTTAAGATCTTTTATAGCCTCGATGAAAATTCCTGCCATATTACCGTAGTTAACGCTGTATTCATCAGTGTGCTCAGAATGTTTTACAGCTTCTGGCAATACTTCTAATACTTCCTGTGCGATAACCCCTATATCTCTTCGACCAATGTCTTCAGGTTCAGGGTCAATTCTATTATAGTAGACTCCCCTAAGTTGCAGCACTTTACCCAAGGCGTTGTCAATAGTGGCAATATTAGTTTTTTTACGCCTATCTGAGTAAGCGTATATGTTCTGCGTACAATAGAGTGTTCCTCCAACAGATACTGAATAGGAACCATTTATCAATCCTCCAGTATCAGAATTCAAAGATATCCGTCTTATGCCGCCGGCATCCGCACCATTTGCATATATCGCCCAATGGCTACCGCCGCCGCGTAGAGCAAATTCTGGACCTGTACTTTGCTTAATAAAAGATGCATCATATGCAGAAGCATTTCCGCCAATTACGTACCCATCCCAACCAAATAAACCAGGTCCAAAAGTTGCAACAGTACCGAATGAAGATACGTTTACAGTCGATTTATTAAATGAGTAGCTCGCATCAAATATACCGCGACCCGGTGTGAGATTAAGTCGGCCGCTTTGATTTGCGGTTATATTATCGCCAGTTAGTGTGATACCGTTTTTAAATTCTGCTGCACCGAGTCTAGTAACACCGGAGGCTATGAGGCTGAGGAGGAAATTGGAATCATTCAGTCCAGTTACAGTATCGTGCCAGGCGGCGGCACCGGACGAGCCAAATATCTTTTTAGCGCCTAAATATATACAAACTGCTGTACTGCCTTGATATGCTGATTGATAAGTAGGTGAAGTTCCAGATAATGATACTTCATCAAATCTAAAACTCTGAAGATCGCTAGGACTAGTTGTTATTGGAGGGTTGGCCGGAGCATAGTAAGGACCAATGCCGCCTTGATTATTGCCATTCCATGGCATTATGAACTTGGCTTGATTATTGTCGCCACCGGTGATCCAGTAAGAACCAGCTTTTATTTGGTTAAATGTTGGAGTATTGGTTAATGTTATGCTACTAAATGTTGGGCTGTCAGTGGTTCTTAAATTTTGATTTAAATTGGCTGCGTATACGTGCGTGGTCGAATTTAATATTTGTGTCCACTTGGACCAAGGAGCAGCACCATTATCACGCAAGGTCCTAAAGTGTAGTCCAACTGCTTGATCGTTGGCTGCACCGCCGGATATCAGATACGCTGCAATTTCTGCTGCACCATTACTGCCGGCGCCAAATCCAACTGCTGCATAGTACGGAGTGGTCGATCCAGTGGGACCCAATGCACTAGTTGCACTTTTCCAAGTATATAAGCCCTCTCTATATACGGTTCTATTTCCGGCCGGCAACCCAGAATCACCTATACTTGTTCCAATATTGGCATCTGTAGTGCTAGGGAATATCCATTCAGCAGATCCCAATCTAGGTAGTGCAGGCACGCGAGTATCGGGAGGGCCTACGACGCCAGAACTAGCAGCGGTAGGTGTACCTGATAGGTATCCAGAGATAGACCCATAAGTCTTTAGATTTAACAGCGTCGACGTTCCACTAGGGGATATACTGTAACGAGTATCGGCATAATCATAAAGCGTTTGAGCGTATATTGTATATCCCTGTGACTGATTTGTTGCGCCCACAGTAAAAACTTCTGCCCAAGATTTCCAAGAGGTATTATTTTTTACCCTAAAAAACATTCTAGTATAATCACGAGCATCCGCACTGGTCATTGGCAGTGCGATTTGACTACTATAATCTGGACCATTAGGAGCTGATCCTCCGCGATGGGCAGCTTGATACAGTGTATACCAGTTATTAGTCGATGCCGGTGTATTGGCATTTGCGTAAAAAGATCCCGAATAAGATGCATAGCTCAATGTTGCGGTGTTGAAATCTCTTAAAGGGTCACCAATTCCCCCTAAGGAAGTATGCACATACGTGAATGTATTTGCGTAATCATCCAACGGACCTTTTGTCAATACATCAAACAACCCGCCAATTGGACCAACCTGTAGTGCATTTAAATAGGATGTTTGTCCCTGTTGTATAAAAAAGGTTTGATCTGCACCTACCTGTAGATATTTTGGAGCATACACATTGGCCGCAAATGTTGCTGTGCTGGTTGCAGTGGCAATGCTGAATGACGCTGTACTTCCGTTGAGTATGCTAAATTGACCTTGATTAACACCGCCAGTAGTCGGTTGTACAACAATATTCCATTGGCCTAAAATATTTCCAGTTCCAGAAAGATCGGTGGCCATCGAAACCATGGCAATACCATCGGCTGCCCTAGGTAGTCTAATATTCTCATTATAACTGCTGCCGCCCGTATTGACAACCTGTACCAATCCAAATGCTTTCAAATTGGTGATTACGGTGCCGGTGGCAGGTTTAACATAATATCTAGGATCATCGTTATCGTACCATGTTCCGCCAATATATACTGAAGCAGTTGTTTGGGGAATTATTTTGATCGGACTTCCGTAAATCCCCAGTGTGTCATATAACCCAGAAGTTCTATTGTACGCTGATATCGATGCAGCACCTGCATTAACTCCCACTTCAACGCCTAATCCAGCAGTTCTAGTGGCAGTGGCGACATTATTTTGCCAGCCAGTAAATCTACCCTGTCCCTGTGTCAGTAAGTCACCTGCCAGTGTTGCAGTAAACAGATTAGAAGTCTTGGAAGGAGAGAGATAATAACTAGTATTATTTGTATCATAAACTACATTGGTTGTTAAATTACCGTAGGTAGTTATATTTCTTTGATTATCCCAGTTGAGTAATCTGTTAGCAGCGCCTTTAGTTCCTAGAAGACTTATGTTGTATAAATTAACACTAGCCGTGACAGCAGTTGTTTCTCTAATGGTCAATCTAAACCATTGTCCAGTACTAGCATTGGTTGCTTGATTTCTCAAGTAGTGCATACCATTTACTGCTGTAGATCCGATAGATGCTCGACTAACATGAGTAACGATGGTTGTCCCGCCGTCATTAGAACTTTCTATAGTTACATCTAAGGCTACACCTGCGGTATTTCCAGTGATCAATAATGCATCCCAGAATCTATTACTAAAGGTACTCCAAGTAAATCTAACACCTTGTTTAGTTGCGCCGGTAAGCGTATAGTTATTACTGACTGATATCTGAGAGTTTTGTCCGTTGAACAGAGGTTTAACATCTGTTGCATCAGAGATCCATGCAAATGTAAATCCATTAAAATTATAATATTCAGTGGTGTTCGGTGGATTCCATGCTAATAAATCATATAAAGATCCGCTACCCAATACATGATCCGCACCAAAAATAGCACTGGTCTCAAATGTATTATTTTGTGTAAGACTAACACCTGCACCAGTAGTTCCATACCATGCATATTGATTTGCAGAAAATGTGCCAGTGTTGACATTGTTGGTAAGGGCAGATCCGTTTTGATAAATGTTGCCGCCGATGTTAATATCACCGCCGACATTCAATCCATATGCGGCATTGGCAGTGGCATTAACACCAACCGATCCCCTGGCCGCATTGATTGCCAATTTCCAACTACCCTGGGCCTTATCATAAAGTGAAAAATCACCAAAGACTGTATCTGAAACTCTCAATGAGAATCCGGACGTCGAACCTTTCATAACACTGACTTGCGTAGTTCCAGTACCAGTGACTGATATACCGCCGATCATGTCAACATCACCAGGTAATGTCGATTGATTGAATCCCCAATTGCCTGATGGAGTTACTGTTAATACTCTTGTAGAAGTATTGTTAAATGGATAACCCCATAACGCTGCATTGCCGCCGGCGTCGGTTTGCCAGTTCCAATAATAATTTAACGTTGGGACTCCCCAGAATACCGTGCTGGTGAAACTATTTGAACCGTTGTTGAATACACGTATGCCCGTACCTGTGCTAATTCCGGTGATCAAGCCGCCTAAGTTTAAAGAGTTTAAGTATGAATATCCCGAAGGTTTTATATAGTAACTGGAATTGTTGGCATCATAAAATTGAGGAGACCCTATTGCTGCTCCTTGAACCTGTGTTGACATGTTGCCAGCACTATTCATAGTGAACTGTTTGACGCCGAGCAATCCCCATGTCAATGTATACGCATCGTTTGCTGGTATGTAATTGGTCCAAATTGCAGAGTTTCCAGTTGACCATTTATATCCCACATCCCCAGTGGCTACAGTTGGTCTATTGGCAGTGATATATGTTCCGCCTTGATTTGAAGTGGCAAGAACTACATCAGTCCAGGTATTAGCTGTGCCTACAACAGTGGCTGTAAACAATCCTTTCATTGTTAACTGATTGATAGTTGAAGTAGAGTTAGGATCTAGATAATATGTATTATCATCGTAGTCGATTAATTTTGCAGCAGTGATATTTTTAGGGAACGATACATTTCCTGCGCCATCGACGCTCATAAATGATGTTGTAGAATTTAAAAAATTAGTTGCACTTGAACCAGAATCTTGCTGGAATCTATAATTCCCGCTCAAAGAATTATGTATAATATCGCCAGAGTCATTCACACGCAGGCTAGCACGTATCTCAGACTGATTGGCAAATCTCCAATAAATTCCAGAACTGGCAGCGCCGGTATTGGGGTTAATTAATGTTAAATGAGTAGAAGCTGTAGAGCCAATGGTATCAACAGTGTTTAATCTAATTATTACAGGGTTAGTAAATGTTGTAGTACTTGAAGCTCCTGCATATTGTGAAATATTTCCTGAATGTATTAGATTATAAGTGGTGCCGGTCATCACCCATAGTGGACCGCCAGACGATGTCGTACCATTGGTTAGGTACCTATTGTCAGTGCCGCCAATGTAAACTCCTATAGCAGGATCGTAGCCAATCAAATCAGTGCTGACTGCATTTGATAGTATAGTATGTTTAGTAGCAGTGGTGGCAAAATCTAAAAAGTATGCAGTGTTGTTGGCATAAAATACATTTGATCTAAAAGAATTGCCTGCATATACGTTGCCGGAATTATCACTATAAAATAAATTGCTTTGTCTAGTGGATGCAGAACCGCCACCAGATACTTTACCAAACCATAAATTGCCGTTGAAATCTATACCAATACCTGCGGCATAACTGAGTGACCTATTATACAACCCATAGAATGTTGCAGTATTCGCGGCAGTAATTGCTCCTCGAGTTACTGATATAGAACCAATCTGCGTGTCATTTCCGGTGCCCACCTCAGATCCCCTGGCTGAAAGTCCGACTATTTTACTGGTATCAGTGGGCCATAGATATGTTTGGTAATTTGTATCAGCAATATCATAAATGATTGACGTGTATAAATTGCCAGTTAATGTGCTGACTCCAACAACATTTAGTGCTCCGCCGACATATAAGTTACCGCCAATGCCTGCACCGCCACGCACCTGCAATGCGCCTGTAGTGGTACTAAAACTATTTGCTGTACTTAAAATAGTGAATGTGCTAGTTGTACCAGTACTGGCTGAGGATGCCGCAGCATACAATCCAATGGTAGCAGTGGTAATGATCTGTGCGCCAGCAATATAAGAAGATGTTCCGATATAAACGGCGCCACCAATGCCCACGCCGCCAGAAACTATCAATGCTCCGGTTGTAGTTGACGTGCTGCTAGATGTATTTGCAATGTTTAAAGATGCAACAGTGATCGCAAGTGTACTGGTATTTGCTGCTACTCTAGTCCAATAACCGGTACCTGAAGAGTTATAAGAATATACAATATTATTAACTACAGCGATCTGTCCACTGGTTGGGTTTACTGGGAATGACATTTAAATCCTTTGATTACCATACTATTTATTATGGAGCTGACACGTTGGTTGACGGGAATTCGCGATTTCCGCCAGAACTCGAAGCAGGCCACACTATGCGTACTGCACCGGCTCCGCCCCTGCACCGTCCGTCCGCGCCCCGAGCGCCGACTTGGACTGTGTATGTTTGTCCCGGTGTCACTGTAATATTATTTTTCCAACCTAGTCCACCACCCCCACCGGCGCCGCAGCCGAATTTGCCAAAAGATGCTCCACCACCGCCTCCGTAATTACCACCGCATCCCTGTAGACAAGTACCATATGTATCTCCCCCGCCACTACCACCCTTGCCGCCGGCGGCGCCGGTGAGACCCAGTCCATATAATCCAACGCCGCCGCCACCATCTCTCCGGCCTGATGGATAGTTATTTGCACCTCCACCACCTCCGCCACCTCCGCTGACAGCGTCAGAGCCAGTGCCGCCGATGCAGCCGCTGCGCCCATTTGCACCAGCTCCGCCAGCAGCAGTATATCCGCCTGCGCCACCACCTGCTCCCTCGTGGAAGAGATTGGCATTAATTGTATAAGAGCCACCGACTCCGCCACGGCCGCCGCCGTCACCAACATAGGTGCCGCCGTTATCCTGATAACGGGAACTTCCTAAACTGGTACCCGTTGCTGGCCCTTTGCCCGAGACAAGATCAACATTGCAGAACCAACTATTTCCATCAATTCGCAGCCTGCCGCCACCACCTGCGCCCACAGCAACTACGCTCACTGAAGCAACGCCCTGGGGAGCAACCCAGCTGTATGTATTAGGTAGATCACTCTTACCTGACGTAGCATATATTGCACTTCCCCATGTGGCTACATAACTTGATGTTGAACTGTTTGCGCCTGCCCCAATACTATTAGTAGCATATACCCTAAAATAATAGCTGGTATTATAGGACAGTCCGGTGACCACAATCGTACCCCCTCCAGCGCGAGCAGCTGTTGCCGAGATTGATCCAGGTGTGCTGATTGCGGTATAAGAAGTAATTGCTGCCCCACCATCGTCAGCCGGAGCATTATATGCCACAGTGATAGATGTGGGAGCAGTCAATGATACCGATGAGATGGTAGGTGCTCCTGGCACTGCTGCAGGGGTTGTTACTGAATTACTAGCCCCACTGACTGCACTGTTGCCAATGGCGTTTGTTGCATACACCGTAAAGGTATATGTAGTTACCTTGATTAGATTACTGATACTGAACACAATATTTCCAGAAGCAGCAGATGCTGTGACGCCACCGGGGTTGCTAATTGCAGTATACGATGTGATTGCAGATCCGCCATTGTATGCGGGCGGCGTATAACTTACACTGATTTGATTACCACTTACAATACTTGCTGTACCGATAGTTGGTGCATTTGGCACCACTGCAAATGTTGTTATCGAATTGCTTGCGGCACTATATGGGCTGTTGCCTTTGCTGTTAGTTGCATACACTTGAAATGTATATCCGGTAGTAACATTTAGTCCGGTAACATATATCGTGCTTGATACAGATGTGCTGGTTGATGCTGTAATTCCTCCAGGTGTGCTGACCGCAGTATATGAGGTTATAGTTAAACCATTATCTCTAGAAGATTGTGTATAACTTACAGTCGCACTAGTACTGCCGGAGGCAGCAGCAATTATTCCTGTTGGGGCTGTCGGTATATCAGTCAAAGTTTTTATTGTTCCCGAAGGAATAGAAACAGTCCCTGAACTAATTTCATTTACCGCATATGCTGTGAAATTATAATTTGTATTTGGAGTCAGGCCTGAAACTATGATATTATTAGGATTTGAACCGGCTCCTATTAAATTTCCCGGATTGCTAACGACTACATATGATCTAATATATGCTCCGCCATTATGATCCGGGGGAGAAACTGTGACTGTGGCACTAGTTGCAGTGAATACTACAGAGGTTACAATTGGACTACAAGGAGCGCCGGGCCGCTTGCTACCAGATACTGCATTAGGATTGATTCCGGGAAACACGTTATACCACCCTATTGGCCATATTACCTAAATAGTATGTTGGTGTTAGAACTGTATAAAATAAAATATCTACGGCGTTGGCAGTTGATGTAGAAAATGTTCCAGTGGTTCCTAGAGGCCAATGCCAGTTATTACCAAATGTGACATTATTGTTTCCAGTTGCACCCTGTGTAAACATTATCCATCCAGTTTGTCCTGGTTTAGGATTTACAAAATTATCTAACTTTCTTGTTGTGCCAACTCCGCTGGTTAACAGGCAGGTAAAATTCATTCCCGCACTTAAATCCACAGGTATTGTCGCTGCATCAGTTAATGCTACAGGTGCTGCTGCTGCCCATGCTACTGATGGTGTTATAAAATTATTACCTGAAGCAGCAGATAGATAGGCAGGAGTTGATGCAGCATTGCCTTGATATTGATACAATCCAATGAGATTAGGTCCAGTTACATCTACCCATGTACTGGTTGTTCCATCATATTGGTATCTATAAACTACATCAGTGCCTTGATAATACCAAACGTCTCCTACGCTTGCAGGATTTGGTGTAGTTGTGGTAGTACTTGTTCTAACTCCACCTCCAGAAATTATTCCACCAAAATATAAATCTCCACCAATGCCAACGCCGCCCACAACTTGTAATGCTCCTGTTGTAGTACCGGTGCTTGATGCAGTTGAAGTGATGGAAACATTAGCTGACTGAATTGAAATACTGGCAGTCGATGCTAGTTGTACCACTCCTGGTAATACAGTAAATGTATAAGTGTTCCACCCGCTGACATCATTGTGTCTAAATTGTGAGCCTTGTAAATGTAAATCGGATATTGGAGATGTCCCAATGCCAAAATATCCAGCATTTGATAGGTACATCTTTTGGCCGCCATTTATCTGCCAAATAAAATTATTGTTAGTGCCGCCTGCATTAATGTAAGTGGTATTGTCGTAAACACCTTGACCCAGATAATTTGACGAAATAATGCTAGAGCCCACTTGTCTAATATATAAACCACCGTAGAGATCTAAAACTTTGCCCCTAATATAACCTCCGGCCAATCCCATTGGATCAGCTAATGCTGTTATTGTGCTTGTGCCAATAGCTATACCTCTATTTGCAACATATAATAATCCGGTAGCTGTTGTTTCTGCACTTGCAGATCCAGTGGTAGTGGAGACGAATGTTAGATATCTTGGTGTATTTGACGAAACACTCGATACTGAAAAACTTGGTATAGTAACTGTTACACCTGCAAAGAGTGGCGAGCTGCTGACAAACGAGACTGTTCCGTTGTTGGTTATGCTGGCGTTATTTGTGCTACCATCTGCGAGAAAAGATGCAGGACTGGCGGCATTTAATAAAAGTGCAGTGCTTGTGACTGTGGTCAGTGCGGCGGCGGGCAATGGAAAGGTATTCGTATAAAGTGCTGTGCCTTTGACAATTCGAATGTTAGTTAGATATCCAGTAAATCGAGTATTAGTTGCTTGATCTTGACACCAGCCTATTAATAACGCTTTACCGCCATCAACCATCCTTTGATTTCTTGTAGTAGTGCCAGTTAATGTGCCATTAAGGAATGTTTTAATTTGATTTGTGGCCGATTGTGTTGCAGCCACATGATACCAGGTATTCAATGCGACTGTGCCTACTGTGAAATTTTGCTCCCCACCATACTGGGTGCCGGCATTATCACCATGCCCAACATAAAATGTTACTACTCTTAAGGTCGATAACTTAAATCCGTATTCAGCATATGATAGGCCTGCAATCCCATCTTTATCCATTATGTACACATCGGTAGCAGAACTAGTGGCGTACATCCAAAATTCAATTGTAAAGTTTGGCCCGTCTAGGGCGCCGGGGTAACTAGGATCGCCTAAATTTAATCCTGCGACAGATGGAATACTTAACCATTGAGTATTTCCAACAAACTTTATAGCTCCAGCAGTTGAAGTTGTAGCTATAACGCCGTCTCCAACAAAGTTAAGAGCAGTCACTGTCGATGCTATTTGAATACCTTCATCGTATATTGATATACCACTTGAACTAGTACTGCCGCCGCTAGCGTAATTTCCAATAGTGGCAGTGGTAATGATCTGTGCGCCAGCAATATAGGAAGATGTCCCAATATAAACAGCACCGCCTATGCCAACACCACCTGCTACGGTCAGAGCGCCGGTATTTGTACTGACTGATGTAGTCGTGTTATTGATAAAAACTGTTGATGTAGTTGTACCTGTAAACGATCCAGTTAAGCCAACTGAACCAGCATACCCCGTAGTACCAGTAGATCCAACTGAACCCGAATAGCCTATAGTACCAGTGGATCCGACTGACCCAGCATATCCAATAGATCCAGCATATCCAATAGGTCCCTGTGTACCAGTAGATCCAACTGATCCAGAATATCCCTGCGGCCCTTGTGGGCCAATAGATCCAGCGTATCCAATAGGTCCTTGTGTACCAGTGGATCCAATTGAACCAGCATACCCTGTAGTACCAGTAGATCCAACTGAACCCGAATAGCCTATAGTACCAGTGGATCCGACTGAGCCAGCATAACCTGTAGTACCAGTAGATCCAACTGATCCAGTGTATCCGATAGGTCCCTGTGCGCCAACTGAACCCGAATAGCCTATAGTACCAGTGGATCCAACTGATCCAGAATATCCTATGGTACCAGTGGATCCAATTGAACCAGTGTATCCAACCGGGCCCTGTGGTCCGGTTACGCCCTGTGGCCCTTGCGGCCCGCGGCTTCCATCATACCCGCGTATCCCCTGTGGACCAATAGATCCAGCATATCCAATAGGTCCTTGTGTACCAGTAGATCCAACTGATCCAGAATATCCCTGCGGCCCTTGTGGGCCAATAGATCCAGCATATCCAATAGGTCCTTGTGTACCAGTAGATCCAATTGAACCAGTATAACCAGTGCCGCCACCTGCACCAGAACTTCCTGCATATCCTATAGGTCCTTGTGTACCAGTAGATCCAATTGAACCAGTATAACCAGTAATTCCTTGTGTGCCAGTTGAACCCGCATATCCAGTTGCGCCTTGCGGTCCAATCGATCCCGAATATCCCTGAGGTCCTTGCGGGCCTGTTACCCCCTGCGGTCCCTGTGGTCCAACCGATCCCGAATATCCCTGCGGTCCTTGTGGGCCGATTGATCCGGTATAACCAGTGCCACCACCTGCACCGGAACTTCCTGCATATCCTATAGGTCCCTGCGGACCGACGCTACCAGTATATCCATAACCTACAGATATTCCATTTCTATAAATCGTGCCACCAACTTGTAAATCTCCGCCTATTCCAACTCCGCCTACGACTGTTAGCGCCCCAGTAGCTGTATTTGTTGATGCAGTGGTATTTGTTAAAATAATACTGCCTAATCTAAATATCCCATTAGTACCTGTGACGTTTGCTGTATTATCAGGGCCGGCGTTAACTAGCCATTCTAAATAGCCAGTGGCATTATCTCGACCTAGGAATGCATTTCGATCTTGTGTATCATAATAATGGAATCGTAATCCAATATCATTATTATCATTGACTGTCCATGTATTTCCCGGAGTGTTAGGATAATGTAACTCAATAATATTGTCAGTGTAAACACTATTTGTACTCAACACATAGGTCGTTGTGCCGTTAAATGTTACATTATTTTGGAATACCGCTTCACCAGTAACGAGTAAGTTTTTACCAACACCAACACCACCTGCTACGTATAACGCATTTTGGAATATAGTTGTTGTGCTAGATAGTGTGCTGAATATAGATAATGTATTCGCAATTATCGCACTGCCGCCAACCTGAATATCTTTAGCAATACCGGCGCCACCAGCAACCTGTAGTGATCCAGTATTTGTTGATGTTGAATTAGTCGCACCCGTAATTAAAATATTCCCAATATTTAATGTAGCCGGGATAGTAGCATAGGTAGGTGGAGTAGGTATTACTGTTATAGTTAGTGTTGATCCAATTCCAGAAAATCTAACAGTATCAATGTTTAAAGAATTAGATCCTAAATATAAATCTGCGAACGGATTTTCTAATGTTCCTAAACTAACTGTGCTAGTTGTTGGCAATATGTTTCCACCAACATTTATCTTGCCACCGATATAAACATTTTGCCCAATACCAACTCCGCCAGTTACTACCAATGCCGCAGACTGTGTAGATGATGCAGTGGTATTATTAGATATTGTAATAATTCTATTGGTACTTGATCCTCTAGAAGTTACACTCTGTAATGTGCTATTATTCCATACTGTAATATTACCAGTCGAAGTACTCAATGATGTGTCAGTACCAGCTGTTAACGTCAGTACACCTGTATTGGAAATGGTGATAGCACCAGTTGATGAGGATACACTTATTCCAGTACCTGCAACTATGTTGCTAACGAAACCAGTACCAGTCCCGCCAGTTAATACTGCTTGACCGTTAGAATATATAGCACCGCCTACATAGATATCACCTTTTACTCCGACACCGCCAGATACTACTAATGCACCAGTTATTGATGAAATACTATTTGTAGTACTAGTTACTGCTAATTTATTTGCGGATAAAATCGCATCTGGTGTATAAGGAAGATGGAAGTTTAAGTTTAGATCGTCAAATGATGTTTGTCCAGAGCCCGTTTGAAATGGTATCGATCCAGCCTGACCACCATTAAAATTAGTCGCGGTACTTACTGTAAATCCTGAAGGATTTCCCCAACCCAATATACCATTGACAATCGCTAATATTGTACCTTCGCCGCCTATAGGTAATGCAGCAGTCTGATTAGTTGCTGTTTGATATAATACACTTCCATATGAGCCGCCGAGTACATTTGTTGCATAAGATGCTGTGACCGCTGATGATACCAATGTATTAGTATTAAACCCCAATGCTATAGTTGCATAAGTAGCAGTGACTGAATATAATGCATTTGTTACTAGTGTGCCAGTATTAAAAGATAATGTGTATCCGCTAGTAGTCGCAAATGCACTGGTAATCGAGTAAGTGGCAGTATCTGCATATAGAGCATTTGTTACTAGTGTGCCAGTATTAAAAGATAATGTGTATCCGCTAGTAGTCGCAAATGCACTGGTAATCGCGTAAGTGGCAGTACCTGCATATAGAGCATTGGTTATAGTTCCAGATAATTGTAGCGTTTGTGTGCTATAGGTAACTACTGTATTTTGTAAATTTCCGGAAGTATCTGAATAAATTAACCGATTATTGCCCAAAGAAGTAATACGTGCGTTGGCAGCAGTTACCGTACTACCAATATATACATTCTGAGATATGTATGCACCGCCATTAGATACGATCAAAGCCCCTGTGCCAGTGCTTGATGCATCTGTATAATCTAATATAGTTAATCTTTTACCGATAGCCGCATAACCTGCTACAGTAAATGCACCCATGCCAGTCTCTGCGATGTAAACATCTTTTCCAAAATATGCGCCGCCTGTGACTGATATTGCCCCGCCACCAATAGTGGTTCCAGATGCTGAACTGGTTACTAAAATATTATTGGTTACTAGTTGTGTCAACGAGCTGACATATTTCAATCCAGAAGCATCAAAAGCTGTTTGGCCAACATCGGATTGATAAGGTATTGCTCCTTTGGTTCCGCCTGCTAAGTTTGTTGCAGTGTTTGCATTGCCGACTGTCGCACCTGCAGAGCTAGTCCATGTCAGTTGTTGCCCGACTACTCCAAGTATAGTACCGTCTAAACCAACAGGTAAAAATACCGTAGATCCGGCAGTAGATTGATATGGTATACTATTGGTGCTGCCGCCTTCTAAATTTTTTGCTGTAGTAGCAGTTCCTAAAAATCTAGGAGCAGTAACATTACCACCAACAAATACATCTTTGCCAATGCCCACACCGCCGGCAATGACCAATGCGCCGGTAGTCGTACCAGTAGATGATGTAGTGTTATAAGTTGATATTATATCATCAGTAGTGACTAATGCGGTAGTAACTGTAGTGTATTGTATTGTTAATCGTGTTGCAATTATCTCGCCTGTCACAGTTAAATCACCGCTGACAGTAGATGTACTAAGAACTGTATTGCCTAGTGTGGTAGTACCAACTACTTCAAAATTTCCGTAAATTTTTCCGTCAGTGCCAACAATTAAATTTTGGGCAACAGCAGCGCCACTATTAACCTGTAGTGCATTAGTCTGATCAGTTGAACTTGTAACCGCACTTGTGCCTAAAACAACGAGTCCGTTGTTTACATTAAAATCCTGATTTACTGGAGTTAGTGCCACGTTGGTTTCTTCCCGTTAAGGTGTCATGCCAATACGTAATACTTTTACTGTTTTACTAGTTGCACCATTTGCTTGGAATAATAACTGCGCAGTCGGAATTCCAATAAGTGATACCACTTGGCTTTGAAATTGACCAAGCAATGTATTATTTTTTACCGTAGCATACTCAGTCACCCAAGTAGTGTAAACACTTGCAGTATTTGCAACCAACATTAATAATTCACTGGCTTGATAACTATTAGTGGATGGGTCGTCTATTTGCACCAAGTATTTAGACGTTCTAAATTGTGTAACTGGATAAGAATCAATCACGGTCGCCACTGCTGTATTAACCGGTGTCGCAGTACTGTCAAATACTGAATCAGCAATTTGTAAGTGTTCAGAATATACAGTACCACCTACATTTATATCTCCACCAATACCTACACCACCCTTTACCTGTAATGCTCCAGTGGTAGTGCTTGTAGAATTTGTAGTGTTAGTTAGATATACTTTATTTGTAGTTGTAGAACCGTTATCAGTAACTGCCTGTAATGTAATGGTTGCTAAAGATGCAGTTGTCAATATAGGAATACCGCCAATTGTAATAGTACCTGTAGTAATTGACACTGCCCCTGTACCTGTTCCTATAGTTATGCCATCAAAATTACCAGACCCTTGACTGACTATGGTCCAGGCATACCCCGTCCATTGATAAGTTTTTCCGCCAAGCGTGTACTGTTGTCCTACATATGGATTTGCGGGGAAATTTAATAACGCCATATTTTTAACTCTTTATAGTGATGTAATTTGTATCCAGAATGTACTAGTACCGTCCTGAATAAATTGAAGCTCGGCTAGTATTTGCGTGTCTATCCAGAAATCACCAGGCTTAGGATTTGTTGGTGGCAACCCAGTATTAGTAATAGTAACTTTAGGTGTATACAGCAGATAATTTTGTTCCGGATTTCCATCTCGGCTGTATACACTGCCAGTTATACCTACACCACCTGATACTTGCAGCGCACCAGTAGTGGTACTAGTAGATGCTGTTGTATTTGTAACCTTAAAAGGATTAACAGATACTGTTGGGCCGCCGTCGTCATCGATTACAAACACTGCGGTCGTCGAAGTAGTTACAGTAACTCTATTAGGATGGAATTCTAAAGCCCCGGTAAATTTATTAACATGAATTGCAAAATATTCATGACCAGCTAAGGTTTGTATGCCAATACCAATATCACCATTTTGTGTCGTAATACCATTTTCTACATTTAGTGATCCGCCAATACCAACACCACCATATACGGTCAGTGATCCTGAATAAGTATTTGCTGACGGGGTTGTATTTGTAACATCAATCCTAGATCCCACTATTAGTACATCGTTTAAACCGTCGTACTCAATATCGCTAGGTGAATAAATTGAATTATATCCGGATATATTAGGTGTCAATGCTAGATAATAATTAGTTGACGATGTAGGAGTTACTAAAATTTCATCAGCACGTTGGCTAGATCCGGAAACTAATGACGATAAAGCAGTTGCATGTAATGTGCCGCCAACATATAAGTCGCCGCCGATGCCAGCACCCCCAGTTACCACTAGTGCCCCATCAGTAGTGGTAGTTGCATTTCTAGCACTGACTACATGAATTTCTCCGCCAACATATAGGTTACCGCTTATGCCCGCACCGCCATCTACATTAAATGCGCCACTAACTGTTGATGTTGATTCAGTACCCAAGCCTAATCCAGTATCTGCATTTAATTCTAAATAACCAGAGCCGTTGTAGTAAAATACCGATCCAATATTAACCTGATTATCTTTGGCATCGACCATGTTGTCGCCGCCAATGGAAATATTAGCATTACCGGTTATCATATTTTGGGCGATATCATGGCCCATGAAGAAGTTATAACTACCTGTGGTAAAATTAGGGGCAGGATTATAACCTAAGAAAAAGTTTTGTTCGCCGTTGATTAAATTTTTACCGGCATTATTTCCAATAGCAAAATTGCCATTCCATAATAATGTTTTATATATTTTGCCGCCACTAACATAGCCATTATAGGTGCTGGCATCAACACCAGTTTGTAAATTAATATCAGTATATAATCTTATAGATGATGTAGACATTACACCAACAAAATAAGTCTGACCATTTAACTCTGTCATGCCAACTACATCTTTGATTAATACTTCTGTGCCTGTAGACAGCGTGTGATTCAATACTGTTAGTGTTAATGTATTTGCCGCAGTAACTGCCGATATAAATCCAGCAAATTCTGTTTGAGTAGTTCCGATATTTTTTAAAGCACTATCGCCAATTGCTATCACATTTTCTAATTGAGTACCAGTACTTGCTGCATACCTACCAATAGCAATAACTTTATAAGAAGTATCGATACCTTTAAGAGCATCGTATCCAATTACTATACTTTCCTGCCCAACAGGAAATGCATTTAGTTGTGGACTAGCAGTCCCGGTGATAACGATATTGTTAACCCCACCAATTTGATTACTATATCCCTGCCCCATAGTCAATCCATTGACTACAATATCTTTTCCTGTACGTATTCCTTCAGAAATACCGACTCCGCCTTTTACTACTAGTACACCTGTGTCAGAACTAGTATTGGCTACTGATCCCGATATAATAACTGTACCTGTTCCCGTACCAACAATATTGATATTTAAATTAGGCAAGTTTGCCTGCATCGTACCTGTAGTAAATTGAATATTTCCCAAGCTAGAAGCATATCTAGTGACTAATTGTGATGGGTAAACTATGTCCGTTATTACAGTAAAACCAGTATTAGTAGATGGCGTAGCGGGTAATTGCGGTTGCGCAGTCGCAAGAGTAATATAGCTGTTTGAAGCCCCGGCGATTAATGAGGATCCGCTTAGTAATGCTGGCATGTGTTATCTCACTTATTTTTATTGATTAGAGCTTTCAAGTATACTTAGCACAAGTGTACATTCGCCTGCCTTAGAAGCATATGCTTTGACACTGTCCAATGTTTCTATAACTAATTTACCGCTCAATAAATTAACTGCATCATGGGGCGGTAACCCATATTCTTCTACTAGATAGCTGTCGCCAATAGGTTGCCCATTCTTACCCTGCGCATTTTGTTGTATAGGAATGTTTCTACTATGTATAAAACTTATAGCATTTGTTTGTGTTCCCCTATTTGAAACTTGTGCCATGAGAACAATACTAGTGACTCCAACAGGTGATGTATAAATTGTTGTCGAGGTACTTGTAGTTAAGACAGCTGTCATTGTCCTAAACTGATTTAATGGAATTAACGCCATGATTTATCCTTTTTAAAATCCGCCGCCGCCTTCAATTGCCAATATAAATGGTGTCATATTGGCAAACAGCGACTTGGTAAATGTTCTACCGCTTAGAACACCTGTTGCTTGACTGATAACTAATCCAGGACCAATACGGAAGTCACCGTTTTGATCTGTTGATGTAAAGAACACCGCTCCGTTGTCTAACTGTACAACTTCTTTACCTTGTACCGGATCAGCGACTCCAAATTGCGGCAATGCTCCATAATTGGTGCCTGCTCCCACATATTCAAAAACATATCCGCTTGCGCTGATGTAACTACGTTGATAGAAATTAACAGTAGCACCATCAGGGAATAAATCGTTCCTTGTTACGTTCTCGCCCATCTGTACGATATGATGTGTACCGTCCCTAGACCAGTAACTTAAACCTGAGAATACACTGTGGTAATTTCCACCAGACTCTAGATCATATATTAGTTCTTGTAGTATTAAGAATACGTCTCGTCGGCATTTAGCCTCATCATAATCAAACACTCCTGGATTTCTATAAACATTCATAACATATGCTGTCACTTGATCAGCTAGGAAAGTTTTGTTTGCATTGATTAGTTCTATCGCATTGCCAGATCCCAAAGGAACTGTTCCAGTTTTCTTGATCAGTTTAGGTGGCACTATGGTTGCATAGGTGCTAGGAGTAGCACCTATTATAGAAGTCATCTCTCCAAATCGTAAATCAATAAACGATGCTGCGTTAGCACCACCTACCACTAAAGGTAAGAAAGTTTGTATGCTAGTAGAGTTTAGTGGTTGTACTGCAACTGTAACATTTCCAATAACTTTATCTATTAAACTATTCAAATATTGTAAAGAATCGATATGTGCAGCCACTTGATCAGTTGATGTGTTGGCACTTCCGATAATATTAGTATTAGGAGTTTTTGGATTGTTAGCAACTGTGCTGCTTAATACAGTATAATAGGCGTTACCGCAGAAATAGAATGTGAAATAATTATCATTACCAGGGAATCCGCCGCCAGTTGGCAATGCATAGTTTAATGTGACAGATGCATAACTAACATTCGTAACATATGTCCCAGTGGCAATATATGGTATTCCATAGTTAGCATTGACGATATATTGGGCGGGGTCTGTAGTGATATTACCATTTATATCTAAATAATTTCCAATTTGATCATGTACATACTGAAACTTATCAAATGTAGATGCAAATTGATCTCTAATATATACAAAGTTTCCTATAGAAATTCCAGCTGTATCGATACCAGTAATCGTAATAGATCCAGTTGTTAATGTAGCAAGATTGGGCTGGGCTGTTAAGAACCCGGGGAACCCTTGCTCATTGATATGACCTTCATCTGGTACAACTTCCATTACCAAACTGATGTGTGGTCTATTATCTAAATCAGGAACAAAAATTTCTACTCGGGCATTGTTTGGCCAGAATCCATTTGGATAATATTGATTATATCCGTTAACTCCCGGGCTATCTGGATATGCTTTAAATTTAGGATTGTAAACGGTACCGCTGAACTTTCTGGTACCATAACCTTTAGCAACTAGGCACAGATCACCAAAATTGGCATTACTGTTAACAATACTAGCAATGCCGCCATTATCAACTTGTACACCAACACTTGAGAAAATTGTGAATACAGAAACTAACTGTGCATAACCATTATTAGTAATACGTACTCCGCGCCCGCCCTGGGTCAGCTGAGTATATGCATCGTAAACAAAAGAATTGATCGGACTACGTTCAGATATAACAGCACCATCAACTAAACTGCCTCCCATACCGCCAATAGAATCAACTTTACGCATATCCCATGTGTTAGCATTTCCGGTATATTCTAAAGAAAGTTCTTCAACTTGATAATCTTGCATTGGGTATATAGAACTATCACCAAAATATAAAGTAGCATTATTGGCAAATCCAACAGTGACAATATCTAATCCAATTAGGTAGGTGTTTGTTGCAGTGTTTACTAATTTTACACTTGTAACCAACGGAGCAATTTGAACATCTAGAGCATTTAATCCAGTCGTATTAGCCAGTGCGCTGCCTGGATATATAGACGGAGCATATAACGGACCTTTTTCAATTATATTTGTAATGATGCCAAAATTACGTCTTATGGCCTGTTGTGGCATGTAATCCTGACCATAGTCATAGAAAGTGTTAATGATTTGCGTTGCTTCAGTTTGTAGCTGAGGAGTAACTGTCTGATTGGCAATAATTTGTAATGCAATGTCCCGTGCATGGTTAATTGCTGCGGTTGTAGTAGTTTCCTGTCCAGTTACATAGTTATAACCTGCGGACCAATAGGACAGTCCTGCCTCAACAGACTTTTGATTCCCGCCTAATAGTATATCTTGACTAACTGCATCGACAATTAATCCAGTGTCTCTATAACACTTTTCTTGATCATAGAAGAATGACGATGGGCCTTCAAAAGTTTGATTTATGTAGGCGATTACTTCTGCTTTTAAAAAGTCTTTATTGGCTAAAATATTGTCTGCCCCAACCAATGTCGCCGGTGTTGTAGATCTCGTTAAGCTAACAGGTACTAGTCTAGTAGCTGCAACTGTTGTTCCATTACTGATGATATCTGTAACTGTACTAATTGCTCGGGCAAAAAGATTGGCTACGCCAACGGTTGATGTAGTTGTTGTTATTACTTGCTGTACAGTTGTTTGTAGTGGCGTAATTAAAATATTTTGTATGATGTCTGAAGCTATGATAGATAGGTGATTAAACGCTGCGATTGTAGCAGTAGTTTCGTTAACGATGTTAGATATATTTCCTACATATCCATAGTAGTTTAATCCCGACTGGATACTTTGTTTATTTCCGCCGTATAGCAAGTCGAAACAAACACTGGTATTCATATACCCAACATCTCTTTCACATTTTGCATTATCATATGTAGCAGCAAAACCTGGGTTAGTTGCATTAATGTAAGCAACCACTTCTTTGGCCAAATATGTAGCGTTGGCCTGTAAAACTGCATAAGCATTTTGTACACTTAAGAATTTACTAGCAGTAAACCCAAATATAAGTTTATCAGTCCAGCCAGTGATATTACCGTTTAATATTTCAAGTATGATGTCATAATTTGCCATAACTTTTTTAGCATCAGAATAGGTTCCTGGTTCTAAATTAGTAATTTGAGGCTCAGCTGTTTGATATCGGCTGACTAAATCGTCAGCTGGTGTGATATTTTGTATAACCTTGGCACTTAATTCTTTTAGGTACTCAACTGCTTGTACTGTTTGATGATATTGATCTGGGACTGCCCCGACCAAATTGCTCTGTATGTAATATTGTAAACCTGCGAATGTGCTTTGACTGTATTCAGGTGTGGGAAATAATAAATCTGTGACAACAGAATCAATAATTACGCCAGTATCCCTCTTGCACTTGATAGCATTGTAAGGAAAAGTTTGGTAATTGTTATTGATCCAATTGATTGTGTCTTCTTGTATAAATGCCCTGTTGGCCTGCATTAGTACTTCAGCACTTAGATATGCTGCATCAATTGCAGAGCTACCTTGTTTGATGAATTCATCTCCGCTACCAGTTTGTATGAGTCTAGTGATAATATTAAACAGATTGCCAATACTTGTACTAGAAACTTCTCCACCTATCAACACAGTGTTTATTACCTGCACACCTGGTTTGATACCTACAACTGGAGACAGTACAGTACATGTAGTATTAGTGATGACTCGTTGACATAGGCTATTTAGATAATCAATAGCACTTATGGTCTGTGTTTCTTGTCCAGATATTTTGCTGATAGCACCGTTCCAATATGCCAGGCCTGCTTCAATAGATTTTTCGTTACCGCCAAATGTTGCATCGTAAGAGACATTCTCTACTAAAATGCCAACATCCCTGTAACAAATTTGCCTGTTATAATCAAAATTATTAAACTGACTATCAATATATGCTATAATTTCATCTTGTAAGAATGTTATGTTCGCCTCTAATAATCTATAGGCATTAAGTAATACAATGTTCCCACTCTGAGTTAGTGGCATTGGAATTTTATCAGAAACTGCACTTGGACCATTTCTAATAATGTTAGTGATTAGATCTAGTTTGTCTTGTATCAATCCAGATTCGTAAATTGTTGCCGATGTATATCCAGTAGTGCTTTGTGTTGATAAGCTGTATTTTTTAGGTAGTTCGACACCAGTGACAATATTTGGTATTATAGATCTTAGATAATTGTAAGCTGACACAACTTGTGGAACTTCGTTGGGCACAGCCGTAGACGTTGAATCAAAATTGTAATAATATACACCTGACTTAACTGCTTGTTTATTACTTGGTGCCCCGCTGATATTATTAGGGTGGCTTAAATCAAATGCCACACTGTCAATCATGTATTGAATATCTCGATAGCATGTCGAAGTATTAAATGTAAAAGTTGGATTGTTTGCTGTAATCCATGCTACAGTTTGACTAGCAATCGTAGGCTTTGCAGCAATCAATGCATTGTAACAATTTAACAATGTTGTATTGGCAGTTTTCTCACCATTTGTAACAATGATGTTAGAAACACCGGCAGTTCCGTTGTTTATTATATCTAATATAACTTGAAAATCCGCATCCACAATCAGTGCCGAAGCACCGTCAATTGCATTGACCACACTATAGGCTAAAGATCTTACATGTGATATTGCTGCGGTCGTAGTTGTTAATTGATTTAGTATACTACCGGTATAACCATTTTGATTCCAATATTGTAAACCGGCAAAGATACTTTCGCTGGTAGTATTATAAATTAAATCCAATGCAACACTATCAACTATTAACGCAAGATCTCTTCTGCAACTGGCAGCGTTGTAAACAAAACTTCCACTATTGAAAGTTTGATCAACAAAGCTGACTACTTGTGATTGCAAGAATGGCTTATTTGCTAACAATAAAGAACGTGCGTTAAAAAATCCTAAGTTTTGTTGTCCTTGATTAACACTCATTCCCTGTAATACTGTACTAGTACTTAGGCTAGTATTCAATGTGACTAACATGCTTGATGTATTCGCAACCCAAGTAGCAGTTCCCACTACGATAGGAATTTGAACAGTCCCATTGGGTTGAAACAAACTACCATCTTTTAACCACGGGCCGCTTAAATTTGTACAGTTTTGAATGTATGGGCTATGGAATAAATCAATTCTATTGTCACCAGTTTGGGGCGGGAATGCTGTGGCATATGCTCCCCTATTAGTATCTGATGTATAATAATCACCAGGAAGCAATCCGCTACGTCCTTGACAGAATTGCATGAACGCTAGGTAGCATCCAGAATTAACATGAAACAAGTCTTGAGTTTTATTAATTGGCTCAATCTCTGTCGTACGAATATCACTACCCATTACCGATGTATATGGTTTCATCGGTAATGGATTATCTTCAAAATAATGACCGGCGCTTACTCTAATTTGTGTGCCAGGTTGGTAGTACGAGCTTTTCATTGCTCCGCCGATTGTACGACAAGCCCGGCTTGGATCTTGGGCACGACCGTCATTGGTGTCATCCCCGTCCATAGTTACGTACAATGTATTTGTAACAACCGGTGCAGTTCCAAGAGGCTTTTTGCCGCCGCGAACATTAATTTCACCATAGATATCAGTCTCACCACCTTCAGGTTTGATAGCTATTGGACCGGTTTGGCTAGATATTAAATTGGTAATTAGTTCAGCGACATAGGCCTTGCCACCAATGTGAGTATCTTTAGCAATACCGACACCGCCGGCTACGGTAAGTGCTCCGGTTTCAGTACTGACACTATTTTGTGGGCCAGATATATTTGCATTAAATGTTGTCAATAATCCAGAATAAGGATTATATGTTAACCCACCAGTACTAGTAGTACCTCCGGTGCCGGTGTTTATGTTATCAATATAAGTATAGCTAAATGTTGCTGTACTAATACCTAATTTGTTAACGAATGTAGGATAAAATACTTCGTCTACATTAGTAGATGTGACTAGTGTTTGAGCAGTTTGATCTGATTTGGCTACTCGACCATAGATGTATCCGCCAACATTCAAATCTTTTTCAATACCAACACCACCACCAACATATACTGCACCTTTTAATCTTTGATCGATAGTTCCATAAACATTTGTAGTGGTGTATTCAACACCTAATGGGTTACCTACATTATTATCATTTGCGTTGATAATGACAGTTGTAGTACTTCCTAGAACTGCGATAGTTCCTGTGATAGATACATTATTGTAAACTACTACAGTACCTGTTATTACTGCATTACCACCAACATTTAAATTCTGTCCAATTCCAACTCCACCACCAACTACCAATGCACCTGTGGTAGTACTAACTGAACTAAGTGTACTCGATATAACAACTTGATTTGTTAAGGAACTGCTACCGGTGACATAAAAATTTCCACCAACTGATGAACTTCCGCCTATAGTCGAATTGCTGCCAACATTCAATTGCCCGGAAACATTAGTAATCGTGGAATTTAAGTTGATGCTACCAGTAGGCGCTGATACTGCACTTGGACCGCCGGGAGTTTGTGATCTTGTTCCTGATACTGTGATAGTAGCCATTTCTTATTCCTTTAGAGTATTTATTTGATTAATGGATTCTCAATTCAACAGCATTGATATACGCCTCATCACGATGAGGGTAATTGGGATGAGACTGCAATCTTACTACTACTCCAAATTTTAAATCTTGTATTGTTGACATAGATAAATTTTCTACACTCCATAAACTTGTACTACTGCCATATATTTTAACTGGATCTACAATTAAATTTGCTTGATTATCACCAATTGTTCTATCATCAAAACATAACTGTATTGTGTCATCAGTTACTCTGCCTCGACGTTGTGTGGTTAATTTAAGTTCTATACCAGAGGGCGAATCTGGTAAATTGACAAAATTAAAACCCCGACATTTCACATAATAAGTTTTAGTCAATATATCATGTTTAGGACTTCGTGCAATATGTGCTAGTGTACCATTGGTACCAATTCTTTCATTAACATTACGATTTAATAATGCAGCCCAACCATTAGAATCGTTCCACGAAACATGTGCAGTTTCTGCCCCAGATTCAACATATTGTGAAAAGATTGTAGGTGTAGTCCACTCGGTAGTCATACCAGTATTTACCTAATTCAGAATTATGCATACTAAATGAAAAGGGCTCCTAAGAGCCCCGTTCTTCTAAAATTAAAAATATTTTAGATAGTATGAGCTAGACTGATCACGGTGTTGACACCTGTACCAGTTGCAGCGCCAAGCGTCCACTTAGCGACTCTACCAGTGGATAGATAAGCTGTACTAGTGCTGGTTCTGTTAGCAACAGTGGCTTTATGAGCAGTTAGCTTGGTTACATAATAAGTTGCACCGCCAAAGTCTGTAGCAATAATATGCATTTTACCTGCTGTCAGTGTACCAGTACTCAATGTACAAATACCTTTACCATCAGAATTTTGAACTAGATATCTACGGCTAGATTCTTGTTTCATAATATCGCCGCCGCTACGTGATTGACTAGCTGTTGACAAGTAAGAAACGATAGTGATTGCATCTTGACGATTACTAGTTAACCCAACTGCTGAGCTTGCGAAACTTGCACCTACATCACGGAATAAAACGCTGGTACTAACTGTTCCTGCATTTGGCCATGTTATGTTGACTACGCTACCTGAAATGCTAGTGACATATGTAGCACTTGCACTGATGTTAGCACCAAACACTTGCATACCAACTTGAATGCCGGTAGTAGTTGCTGGATAAACTGATTGAGCGCCGCTTGTACCTGTTGTTGCACTTGTAACACCGGTTGCAGTGGTAACAGATATGCTAACAGTTCCTGTATAACCAGAACCAGCATTAGTGATATTGAATCCCATGATTTTACCAACATTGATGCCTGTACCCACGATTGGTGTACCAGTTGCACGGATGCCGCCAGTAATATTTGGTGCTCCAAATGTTACGGCTGCGCCTTGTGAATAAAATGTACCGCTGTTTGAAATAGTGACTGATGCTACACCTTCACCACCAACGCCAGTTTTGCCGCCAGTAGCATGATTTTGGTAAGGGGTAGTTAAACTACCAAAGAATTTCTTTTTAATTGGACGTCCCATTTTGTTTCTCCTAAAATAAGTAAACACGGCGTTCTAGGCCGTACGCAGTTGGATTTCTGCATAAAACTTGCCCAATGCAAGCTGTACAGAGTATTTAGTTTTCAGTCAACAAAAAGCCCACCGAAGTGGGCTTCTGTTGTTTACGCCAATAATGGATTATTGGAAGGAAACGTTTGCGCTAGTGATAGCAACACGGCCTAGATAGTCAGCAGCGTTACCTAGTGAGCTAGCTGCATTGGTCAACTCAACATAGCCGTAGCGTGTCAAGAAGCCAACGACTGGCTCGAAGGTTGCTGGATCTAGAACAACACCAGAGCTCATTAGAGGAATGTATGGGCAATAGAACGCAGCAGCATCTGCTTCGCTAGAACCTTTGTATCCAACTAGAACTTGGTTTGCATCGCTTGCATCACTTAGATAAGCGTCAACATAAACACGCATAGCGCCATTCAATGTACCAACAAACTTGGTGTTTGTAGGAGCTTCAAATGTACCTTCTGTTGTACGAGCAAAAGCGCTGGTAGTAGCAGATTGTAGAATTGTCAGTGCTTGGTTAGAGATAACAGCCCAGTTAGCTGCACCGCGACGTGTACGTTGAGCGATCAAGTTAGCTGTACGATTGATTAGAATCGCTAGAGCAGCGTGCTCGTCACCTACGAATGTAGCAGTACCAGATACTAGAGACTGGTCATATGTCTGTTCGACGTTGGCTAGTGAGCGTAGGCTTCCTAGGATTTCTTGGTCGATTTCAGTTGTGATTTCTTGTGCTAGTGCAGCCATGATTTCTGCTTCGATGTCAATACCTTGTTGGGCTTGTGCATCTTGAGCAGCTTCAAACGTCCAGCGAGCGCTTAGTTTACGAGACTTAGCTTCGACTGGTGTCTTCAAGATTTGAATGGACATACGCTTGCCTGGTTGACCTTCTAGCTGGCTTGTTACAGCAGCTTTAGCAGGTGAACCATCATTACCAGAGTATGCGCTAGCAATCTTGAATGGACTTAGTGCCTCTTCACCAGCTGTGACTTCAGTTGAAGAATCAGCATAGCGAACACGTAGAGTGTGAATTTGTGCTACTGGGCCAGTCATTGGTTGAACACCGATGATTTCGTTAGCGATAACGGTTGGCATAACACGACGGATAACTGGAAGAATCACACGGTTTAGTGTAGCAATGTTTCCAGAGCTGGTTGCACCAGCTGTTGCGCTTTCAGCCAAATACCTACGTGTATTTTCTAAGCAAACCTGCATAGAACTACGACGGGTACCTTGTAGGCCTTCAAGCAGAGCTTCTTTGGTCTCTGACCATCTTTCATTTAATAGTTGTGACATTTATGTCTCCTTGATTAATTATTTCGATAGACCCGCTAACTTGCGGATATCTAAAATATTGTCTAAGCCTGCTTCAGGCTTGCTTTCACGATTTCCAGTTACTTCAGAACTCTCACTCAATACTACTTTTTTATCAGTAGTCTTGCGTACTTGTCCTTCCATTACCGCTGGTAGGTATTTGTCGAATGCTTCATTAAGTTTTTTAGTGTGTGTAGACTCTAAAAGTTCTTTCATGATGCCTCGTTTGCTAGCATCCAACGGTGCTAGTAATTCTGTCATAACTTGTTTACGCTCCATCAAATCTTTTGTAATGCGGATTTCGCGTTGCGCAGATTCGATTAAACGTGCTTTTTCTGTTACGACAGTTTTTGCTTCTGCCAATTCTTGATCTTTCTTGGAAATGATCTTTAACAATTTACTTGTCTCAGATTTTTCATTTAAGTAAGAACCGGCAAACTCTTGTGCAAATGCTTCATAGATCTTACGACCAAAGTCATTGCTACGTGCGGAGTCAATATCTTCTTTCAATTGCTTGATTTCAGATGTTAACTTTTTCGTAACAGTTGCTTCTACAATCTTTGAAGATTGTTCGATGAAACGTTGCTTAATCTCAGCAAATTTATCCTTAGCTTCACGGACTAGTTTGACTTTCGTCTCAGCTAGATCACGCTTGTCTATGTTAAATTCACTAATTTCTCTTGCCAATGCATGAACAATAAATTGCTCTAGCTTGTTGAAGTTCTCGGAAACTTTCTTACGGTCACCTTGGAACTCTGACATTTCTCTTGCTAATTGTTTGATAACAAAACCTTCTAGCTTTTTAGCATCTTCAGCAATACGGGTTTGGTATGCTACTTTTGCCTCAGCCAGTGTCTTTTTGTCCTCATACAAACTAACCATCTCTGCGTTCAAGCGCTCGCTTAACAGTTTATCGATTGCTTCAACCATGACAGTTTTGTCATGGCTGTATTTTTGTGCAAACTCTTCACGTAGTTCAGCTGTTACTTGTTCGCGATTCTCTTGAATTTTCTCAGCAAAGGCAGATTCGATGACAGACTTTACGTCTTCGGTCATCACTCCTGACTCTACTAATTGTTTGAATGCGTCCAACATTGTTTTTCTCCTCGGGCTTATTTTAGACCTTTAATAATTTGAAGAAGTGATTCCTTCAAATATTTCTGGGCCTTTGGATCTTCTTTCACTTCTTGTGCAACCTTAAACGCCTTATTCCCGCCACGAGCATTCATTAAATGTTCATAAACTGGTGTAGGATACGCTCCAGGAGCACTGGGCTGTGCAACTACGTCTACTGTGATAATCTCAAAATCGGATACATGGCCGTTCATGTCGCTTACGTTGCCGCTACCACGAGAACTGACGCCAAGTTTTACTCCACTTTCAAGCATAGTACGAACTAAGTTGCCCATTGGTGTTGGCAAAATTTTCATCTTGCCATAACCATTAGGACCTTCCATCCACATTTGAGTTATCATATGGGATACACGGTCCAAATTCACTTTTAAATCATCTGGATGATCTACTTCACCTAATACTGAATATCCATTTTGTATTTGATCATTAAGTGCTTTTACAGCACGTTCAATTTCATCTACGGGGTAGACACGCTGATTAGCATTTCGGATACCACCCTGGATGGCAATGCCCTTTAGGTAAAGGCTTTTACCATCTTTGTCATCCGACTCCATTACGATGCCGGATTGATCAAAACTTAGGTGTTCTCTTAGATAAGCTAGCTTCATCTCAATGCTCTAATTAAGGACGGGTATGTGGTGGTAGGAATTGCTTCTTAGTACCGTTGGCATCGCTAGTTTGACCAGCTTTGTCACCTGTACCAGCACCTACTGGACCTGGACCAGAACCTTTCTTCTCAGCACCGTGTCCGCCCTTGACATTGGATAGGTTCTTAACGCCCATCTTACCGCCAGGAACATTACCGTTGCCTGTGTTCATACCTTTAGCTGCACTTAGGAAACCGCCTGCTTTACCAGCTGGGCTTGTACCTGTTGGAGTACCGCCTTCATCACCACCACGTAGGATGTTTTCAGCAGTAGCGCCTGTAGCAGGCTTACCTTTACCAGAGCTTACAACACTTCGCGCATTCTCAGCGTGTGGCATGCTTTCACCGGTGTTAGCACCAACGATTTGACCTTGTGTTTTTTGGCTGTTCTTTTCCCAGTCGTTTCCAACTTTCTCAACGTATTCACGTGTCATGCGACGACCTTCAAATGCTGGTTGACCCATCATTTCGTCTTCACCTTCTTTGTCATCGCCCATGTCTGGACCCATACCCATGTCGGCTTCTTCGCCGCCTTGAGCTGCTTCTAGTTCAGCAAATGCTGCTTCTAGTTTTTCAAATGCTGCTTTGAAGTCGAAAATTGCATCGTCTTCTGATTTCTCATGATCCATTTCGTCATCGTCGCCACCAGTAACGCTGGCGCCAAATTCGTCACCGGAATCACCTTTGGCAAATCCGTGCTCGCCTTCTTCGTCGTCACCTTCCATGCTGTATGACTCTTCAGTTTCCATGGACTCATTTTGTTCGTCATCATCCATAGACTCGTCCATTTCTTCATCAACGGATTCGTCTGCGTCGTCTTCAGCTTCATCCATTTCTCTGGACTCATCTTCTTCTTCGGCGATGAGTTGCTCGTAAATTCCTCTAGACATCTCAACAACGATTTCATGGAAAAGCTCATTAGCTTGATCCATGTTTTCATTGACAAGGTGATCTAATAATTGTTCAAATTTTGCTGACATGTTATTGGTTCTCCTAATGTTGGTTAGCGGCAAGGCTATCCTATATTTAAAGTCGTAAGGAGATTGGTGCGCGATATAGGCCGAAAACGAGCCGTTTTGGCTTTTTTTGATAAAATTATTTAGTTTCTATCAAAAAGAATTAAACTATGTGTTAATAGTTTATGCTGCCGCAGCTTCCGGTGGTGGTTGGGCATACATCTTTCTAGTCAGTCCCAACTCTTCTTTCTTTTCTTTTTCTCTTGCTTCGCCCGCTTTTCTAAGATCGTTGAGCATTTCAAGAGTTAAACGAGTCTTTCTCAAATCCTTATCACGCAGCACACTAGTATCGTGCTGACTCAGATATCTACCATCTTCCTGTGGATCTTTGTGATTTTTATCAAAATAAGTGAACTCGTTTAGTAGCATACGATTATTTATCAGTTTTATGCTGCGGAAGCGGGCGCAGTTGTTCCAGCGTCTCCGCCCGGAACTGGAGGAGCAGCGCCGCCTTCGGGAGTCATAGATGGATCAGGTTGCGGATTGCTTAGATCTCCCATGTCTCCAGACATACCGCCTGCCGTAACACCTGCGGTACGAAGTTCGGCGCTGGCGCTCAACGCTGTATCGGTATCGACGTTTTCTTCTTCCCACATATTTTCATTTTCAGAAATCTCTTCAGTGGTCAATCCTAAGAATCTCTTCATGGCAAATCGCTTGCTGATGTAGGGAATTGCTGCCAATACGTTGTAAGTGTTAACCCTTGCGGTATCCATTTCTGCTTGACGATAACTGGCAAAATTCTGTGGAGGATTAAATTTGAGATCAAAAATATTGCTGTCTACATTGATGCCTTTGGTATGTAGATATAGTTTAAATTCTGTATCAAACGGCCCATTAATCAAACTTTGTAAACGTTCGCAGTACTTATTGAACCTTAACTCTTGTATGTATGCTGTTCCAACACGTCCATCATTGAAGTTACTTCCTCCGTCGTCAGAGCCGGTAGGTAGATAAGAACTAGGTATGCGTAGAGCACGAAACAACTTATTGGTAAAATACTTAAGATCATCGATTTCTCCTAAATTTTGCCCGCCTTGCAGGATTTCTACTTTACTTCCCCGCCCTTCAGCAGTGGTAGGAAAGAAATAATCTTCGTTAACTGATAGAGGATTGTAGCTAGCATCGATCAAACTTTGGCCGCCACCGCTGGCGCTGGGAATCCTACGTTGGTTAACTTCATTTTTTACACGCTCAACAAAACTCATGGCCAAGTGACTAGGCATGTTACCTACATCGATGTAAAATACCCTACGTTCCGGAGCACGCTGTATACGGTAGATCAAGATAGCATCTTCTAATAATTCTTTTTGTTTGAATACCTTAAAGATGCTTTCCATCAAACTGTTACCAAAGGGAAAATTATTATCTAATCCTTCGCTCATGCTGATATGGATCACATGTTTGGCATCTATAGCATATTGATTCTGATTTTGTGCAAATCTGCTGCCCGAGGCAGCATTAGGAAATGATCCTGCCATGCCACGGCCGCCGCCTCCCCCACCTTGACCAGATCCGTAGTTTCCACCAAACTGATTGCCGCCGCCCTGTATGTTACTAGGGTTGATAGCAGTGGTAGATAGTGCTTCAAAATTAGGATTGAAGTCACGAATCATGTATTGCTCGGGCTTTTTACCTTCGCTTTCATTGACGATAATTTTATCTACTTTGGCAGGATCTACATACATCCAACTCTGTGTTTCTGGATCTCGAACAAAAAAACTGTCGCCATACTTCATGGCATTACGGACGATTTTAAATATTCTCACGGGGAATTTATTCAGCTTACACCACTGTTGTAAGTACTTTTTAATGATTTTTACTTCGGTATTAGTGGCCTGCTCTTTGAAATAAATCTCGAATGGTGTGCCGTTTTCTTCGTTGGGCTGTGTGCAAAACTCAGCTAGAATATCTAGGGCGGCATTAACTTCGCTGTCACTGTCCATGGTGTCATATTGCCCGTATCGCTCTAAGCGATTGGGATGACCAGCATAAAAATCCGGAAGATAACTGCTATAGTTTGTTCGACTGGGATTCCTACCCTGGTCGGAACTCATGGTGCCGCTTACTGGACTTAGTTTACCAGATGTATTAACTGGCGTAAAATATTTTTTCCAACCGGCCATTTGTTATTCCTTTAGATTGCTGGCATGATATCGCCACCTATCTGTGCGATAGCGCCAACAGTACGCCTGCTGTAATCAGCAGTTGAAGCTGAATGATTTTCTATGCGGCTCATAGTCTTATTTAATTCTTCTAGTGCTGATGCGATATAATTGTTGTCAGAGTCCCCAGCCAGTCGATTCAACAATTTTTGTAGATTTTCATTGGTAATGACATTACCGCTGGCACCTACACTCAATAATTCCGGTCCTCGTTCGCCCACTAGATAAGTTCCGGGATCAACTAGGCCGCCGCCGGCTTTGGCTCCCACTTTTCCGCTTGTATGACGACCTCGGTACCCGAAAAAATCTAGAATCGACTCATTATCCTCAATAGTTGTATTTCTCATTCTGCCGGCAATTTCGGGACCGGCAACCAAATTGGCTGTTTTTTCCATTAGGTCACCTAATGCCATTAACGGCTTCAGCCAAATTGGAGTATCGGCAACTACATCTTTTGCTCTTCTATCCATATTGGCCTGTGCTTCGGGAGTAGTCATCTTTGGTCCAATTAACCATGTTTTGATAGCGTCACCGACAGCAGTTAACATACTGTCCATCAACTTCGTCCAAAGATCTACTAGAACAGGTTTAATATCCTTGTTCCAAATTGCGATCAATCCAGGACTTACTACTTCCCAGATTTTTTGTATATGTTCCCATATGTTTGTCATACCGTCGGCCAATCGTGTTTTTAGAACCTCTATAACTTCCCCCGGTTTGTCCCCATTCCATGCTTTTACAAGTTGATCCCATGTTTCGCCAAACCATGCGCCAATTGCTTTTAATTTTGGCAATATAACACCGTCAAAGAACTCAACCACTGTGTTCCAAGTACGTTTTACCTCGGGACTGTCTAGCCATTTTAAAAATTTTTCAAATCCGCCTATTAAGTGGTTTAATATCCATTCTCCAATATCAAGCAATTTTGGACCCCATTCTATAGCTATCTGGGCAAATACTAATGTCATAGCATTACCAAATTTTGTTATAGTTTCTTGAGCTTTTAATAATCTCGCTGCCTCTTCAGCAGCAGCTTTGGAATTTTCTTGTTCTTGTTGAATATATTTCCATTGCTGTGTTGCCCCGTCTTTTACCAATCTACCTAACTTTACACCTTCTTGCCAAACAATAGTAGGATCAGCTGCTGAAAGCACATCTAAACTATCTGCGAATTTTTTTGCACCCGATCCAATTTTTGCAAATACTAAAAATAACTGTCTTTGTCGTTCTTCTGCACTAAGGGTGCCGTCTAGAGTTATTCTCCTAAGTTCGCCGGCCATTTCTACACTCAGTCCTCCTGAAGCCTGAGCAATCTTAATCGCAGCATCATTGATTGGTCCATCAATTCCCCTTAGAATAGGCTTGAATACATTTTCAGTAAAGTCTTTACCTAGTCTTGCAGTCGATGCTGCAACACTTGCCTCTATCTCTGCTCTCTTATTAGGATCTACGATATCATCCAACCAATTTTGAAAAACTTGATCGTCTGCATTTTTCTTCATGCTTTCATTTAACTGGTCTCGATGAATACCTGTAGCCCTAGATAACTCGTCTAATTGAATTATATAATCCCTAGTCATTTTAGATAAAGACGCGGAATCAATTTGTCCATTTCGTAGACCAACCTGCTGTACCTTCATCATGGTTGTTAGATATTCTGCGGCTTCCTTGCTAGTGACTCCCAATCGATATAGTTCATCAGTTGCCATCAGTTGTCTCAAACCATTGGTAAATTTTGAAAATCCCTGTTGCACACTTACGCCAGCTGCTGCAAAAGTTTCACTATTCCTTGAAGTGATATTTTTAAGATCACTGAAACTCAATGCAAGATCACTGGCCATGTTACGCATTTCCAGCAACCCACCTGAAAATCCTGCGCCAATTTTTGACATTTCTACATATTCATCCACCAGTTTTTCCAGTGTGCGTAGTAGACTCGCGCCAATTTGAAATAGTTCTCCTATGAAAAATGGCAGTTTTCCAAACGCATCAAAAAGGTCACTCATCCTTGCGGTGCCTTCCATGGCTTTCTGGCTAAAGTTCCATAAGCCTTTGATCGCTGATCCTACACCGTCAACCATCTTGCCTATTACATTTCCCAGCATTTCAAAAACAGTTCCGACTGCACTGACAGCAGCACCTGCTACAGTAAATGCAGCACTTAATATTGGGACATTTTTCCCCATGTCAGCTATACCGGCTCCAACGCCGCCCCCTCCGCCACCGCCTCCAGAAGATCGTCCAGACAGCAGTTGGTTTAGGTTTGCAAGATTGGCATTTTGCTCTTGGGCGACCCTCAAGAGTTCTGCTAACGTGTGTTCAGTTGCGCCGTTCATAGTTTAAACCTGTCATTAAGTTGGTAGATAAATAGATAGCGATAGTCCTATCAAGTTTATTTAGCGGAGTTAAAATATGCAAACACAGACGTTCAAACCAAAAAATCCATTGGCCGGATATATGAGACAGCCAAAAATCTATATCAAGTTGCCTAGCAATGGTAATTTTTGGCCAGCAAAAAGCATAGCAGTCACTGACAACATGGAATTTCCTGTATATTCTATGACTGCTAGAGACGAGCTGACATTTAAGACTCCTGATGCATTGATGAATGGACAAGCCATGGTAGATGTTATTCAAAGTTGCATTCCTAATATTAAAAATGCGTGGGATGTACCCGTGATAGATTTAGATACTATCTTGATCGCTCTTAGATTGGCCACATACGGTGAAAAAATGGCCATCAAGCATAAAATTCCTGTGATCAATGAAGAAGTCGAATACGAAATAGATTTACGACAACTACTGGATCAACAGCGTATGAGCACATGGATCGATCAAGTTGTGGTAAGAGAAGATCTTATCGTTTATGTCAAACCATTATCTTTTAAACACATGAATCAAACCAGCTTAAAAGCATTTGAGACCAATCGTATCATGAAAATGGTCAACGATGACAAAATAGATGATGACAAAAAGATGGAAATGTTCAATGTCAGCTTTAATAAGCTAACACAGGTCACAGTAGACTTGACTGCTGAAAGTATTACTAAAATAATAGCAGGTGAAGAAGAAGTCACTGACAGATCTCTCATTACCGAATTCATTCAAAACGTTGACAAGGAAGTATTTGATAAAATCAATGATCATCTCGGAGAAATTAAATCCAAAAATCAATTACCTCCATTGAATTTTACCACCACTGACGAACAACAAGCAGCAGGTGCTCCAGCAACTTATTCAGTTCCAATAACTTTTAACGAATCAGATTTTTTCGAATGAGGCTTTTGACCTTAGATATCTCTGAGATAGAAGCAGAGATAGCTAAGATGGAAAATGAGTCAAAAGCCTTAAAGAAAGAAATTTTCCAGATGGCGTGGTATATGAGAGGTGGTCTCAGCTTTACTGAAGCCTACATGCTGGACCTTCAGGACCGGGAGATAATTTCAAAAATTGTCGAAGAAAATCTAGAGATGACTAAGTCTAGTCAGATGCCGTTCTTCTAAAGATCCATTCCTAAGAAACTACTGTGTACTTGTAGTTTCCTTCCTTCTGCCATGTTGCGAACTTGTAATCCATTTATTTTTGGAGCAGGTCGATTTGGAACCACTTGTCGAACAGTTGATGCTGGAGTCGAAGCAGCAGCAGGCGTTGTTGCCGGGGCTTTAGGCATGTTTAATTTATAAGATGCATTAGTTGGTGTAACACGACCCGGTGCTTGAAATCCACTACCTGTGTTTGTTCCTGCTGCGCTACCTGGTGGTGTTGGAGTTGGTTCAGGTGCTGAAGGGGTTGACTCAGGCGGCGTAGATGTAGATGCAGTAGATGTCGCTGGAGTTGGTTCAGGTGCTGAAGGGGTTGACTCAGGCGGCGTAGATGTAGATGCAGTAGATGTCGCTGGAGTTGTTGGTGCTGCCGAATCAGCAGGGCCACCTGCGGCTGCTGGATGTAATGTATCAAAAAATTGCAGCAACTCAGCTGCCTGCTCTTTGGGCATCGATGCAATGGCTAGATCAATTTCTTGAGGAGTCATGTCTCCGCCGCGCCCCTGCTGATATGCAGATTTAGCATCAACATATCCGCGTCCCATTTTGCCCAAGCCGCCAGCTACTTTAGACACAATGCCTTCAGCGATGCCTGCACGTTTCTTCAACATGGTGCGGATTCGCTCAACATCTGTACCTTTCAAGTGTTGAAGTGCCTGTTGTAATTTTTGCATTGCTGCGTCGGGACCTGCGGGAGCGGCCGCTGCATTAGTTGCAGGAGCAGCGGTATTGGATGCGGGGGCAGCATTGCCAGCTGTAGTATTTTGTCCGCCGCCTGTATATGGTCTAGACTGACCACCTGATCCCGAACGTCCGACTCTAGACGATCCACCACTCGCTACCGGCGCAGCATAATTTTGTTGTGCGCTAGTTCCACCATCTAGTTGATCCGCTTGAACTCTAAGATCATGGGCTCGTTGTATATCAGGATTTGATGCAGCAGAACTTCCACCGCCACCTACTAGATTTCTACCTGCTTGGAATCCTTGTTTAGCTGCATCCCATGCACCTCGAACTCCGCCAGCTACGGCACCAACACCTCTAGCAGTTGCTCCGACAGCTTTGCCTACGCCAGTTCCAATATCTGAAACGATACCTTCATCAGATCGTGTTTCTGTTAAAATGTCATTGATGCGCATTGCATTAATCCTATATGTTATGAATTTATTTATATGAAATGAGCTAAAGCTCATTTGCTTCGGCGCTGTCGCTTGAAGCACTTACTTCGTCGAAGACGAAATTAATATTATCCAGATCGTTCAGTCACACTTTGCCCTAGCGGGCAAAGTAAAAAACATTATCCGAGTCGAACACATGTCACTTAGCGTTAGAGCGTTACAGAGGCGGTCATCCGGTACCTCGAGCTCAGTCTTTATATGACGGCGGCTTACTAACATACGCTAACATGCTAGCAAACTTGGGGCAACTACCCCTCCTTTTGCCTAAAACTGTTAAAACAACCAAACCGCGGCAGATTTGCGATCCTCGTCCTGTAAAGGATAGTGGTTGAGTACTCCTATCGGCAAGAGATTTCCCTCCCTGTGATCCGAGATCCAGGTATACGGGCACCCGAAATTAGCAGGTGCGAGCCTTGTGACCGATTAACTGAGCCTAAATTTTGTTTATAATATGGGAGCCATGGACACGAACTGAGATCTGTCCGTTATAATATTCTTGTGATTCTAATACTTTGCGGTCGAATTGTTCTCGGGCCTCAACGTATGATGTTTCTGCTTTACTTTTACAGTAATGCAATATCTCTCTTGTGAAATTTTCTTTGCCTAATGTTTCTATATCTGCGGTAAGTTCCGCACTGGACCCGTAATATTCCTGCCAGTCACTATCTATTTTGCTTCTAATTTTCTTTTTCTTCTTTGTGCCGTTCTTCAACTTCACAGTCTTGTAGGTCGTTCGACTAAATTTTGCTAATTTTTTACCAACATAGAGTCTACCTGTAGTATTGCATGAGATAAGATAAACAAATCCCACACAATCTTCAGGCAGTTCTGTAACTATAGAACCCTTGTGGTACCAAGTCATCGATTATTTTGCTACTTTAGCTTCCTTGCGAGCATTCTTCTCAGCAGTGATTTCATTACGACGGGTTTTGACTGCTTTAGATAATTCACCCAATGCCTTACGTGCGCGAGTACCTGCGGCAGCATTGCCTGCTGTAAACTTTGCGTCTTCTTTTAAGAATTCGTCGAAGTGTGCTTGTAGTTGTGTTGCGGTATCATTCATTTTATATTTCCTTTGTTATTTGCTTTCTCTCTTCTAGCAGCAGCATTCGCTGAACGCTGACTTCCTCTTAATCGTCTAGCTGCAAGTTTAGTTTTGTTATAAACTGCTTGATTACGTTTCATAATTTTTCGATTTTGTCGTTGTTCTTCGAAAGATTCTGCACTAGCAGTTCTCAGTTTCCTTAACAACTTGCCCATTTTCATACACTGGGATCGAAATCTTTGCGATGTTTCTAACCCAGTATGTATTGTATATGTTGTATGATAGTTATGCAGTAGTACTACGTCGCCTAAAAATTCTGAGTATAAATCTTTATAGACTTGAGTTTTTTCAGTCGACGTACTCTGCATTGCTGGAATAACTTGTGAATCCATTTTCTTTTACTACCCTTAATACACTATTGACCCGACCCATAAGTTCATCCTTATGACTTATCAAGTAAATATTCTTGTTTCTTTCCCTAGCCATCTTTTTCAATACAGCTAGGGCGCTTTCTACACCTGCGGCATCCATACCAGCATCGACTAATTCATCGATGAATAGCAAGTTGATGCCTTGATATAGACCTTCCCATACATCTCGGAAGGCAAAACTCATTGATAATATCAATCTGTTTCGTTCTCCGCGTGATAAATTATCAAAATCTAAATCTTGTCCCAGCTGAGTGATCTCAACTGTTAGGTCATTCTGGAATACTACCCTGTGTGGCAGGCCCAACTTATCGATATAGTATCCCAGTCGTCTGTTTAGATAGCTTAGATTTTGATCGATGATCTTTTTACGAATGAAACTGTCCTTATTGGTCAGTAGTTTTAATAGGAATTCTTGATGATCTCTAAGTCTAGTCAACTCGTTGATACGATCCCATGTCACTTCTTGTATGGCAGTCCTTCTAAGTTCATCGACTTGTTCAGCATAGGGATTGATTTCGTCTGCCCTCGAGGTCAAACTCTTCTCGAGACTATCTAAATTGTTCTTATGTTCTAATGCTTCTGCCTCAGTGTCATAAAACGTCAACGGTTTGTGCGGCGTATCCCCGTTGCCGATCTCATCTACGATCTTTTGTAAGTCTTGAGATATTTTATCAAAGTATTTCATCGCTTCGTCTAACTGTGCCTGAGCCAGCGCAGACATTTCTTCATGCTTATGATCGTGGAGTTCCTGTTCGCAAGCATGACAAGTCTTATTTTCCAGGCTTGCCAGTTCCTTCTCATACTTCTTAACACTTCTTTCAGCTTGTCCTAGTGCAGAATCTAAAGTTGCCCGCTGCTTACTGAGATTTCGAATCTTAATATCGTGTTCATTCCATAGTTTGAGCTGACTGTGCAATGTTAATTCTTGTTCGATGTTAACTTCACTCAAGATGTGTATGTTATTGACCATGGTAGAAATATCAGATTCCTGCTTGGCATCCCATGCACTACTGCGTATGATCAAGCTGTCAATGCTTTTCTGTATGTTCTCATTGGCTTTTTTAGTGGCTTCGATAGTGGCATTTTCGGATACTATCGAATCTTTAGTGTCTTTGACTGATGTTTTTAAGGCCTCTGCCTTCTCACTCAATAGGGTAATGCCTAAAAGTTGTTCGATTATCTCCCTTTGATCTGCGGCCCGCATGCTTAAAAAGGGTTCGGTATAGGTATTCAGTGCCACTAGATGCTTGAACATGGTGTGACTCATGCCTAACATCTGTTCGATGGCTTTTTGTGTTTCCCTGCTATCCCCTTGGCTGTCATCTTCAGCGGTGTCGTCTTTTATTTGATTATCATTGACGTACAATTTAAGTACATTGGGTTTGCGACCGCGTTCAATCCTATAATGATTCCCGTCTTTTTCAAATTCAACGGTGACTAACATATTCTTACCGTTGATTTTGTTGATTAAGTTTTCTTTTTTGATGTTTGTTAATGCTTGCCCATATAATGCATAACTCAATGCATTGACAATGGTAGTTTTTCCAGTCCCGTTCCTGCTGCCAGTATCATCTCCCCCTAGATCTAGATTCGCACCTAACACTAGAGTAAGCAGTTCTTTATCAAATTGCACAGCCTGGGTTTGATTGCCCACACTCATGAAGTTTTTTGCAGTGATATTTTTTAATTTAAACATTATAGTTCGTTATAAATTTCTAACAGCATTGATCTATCAAATTGTTCCGATTCGATATTGACCAGACTATCCGTGACAATTTGATCTACACTTTCAAAAGTGCTATCTAAAATTTCCCCAGCAGTGCCTTCTAAATTAACTTTATCTTGTATAAGGCTAATCTCTCGTATATTGTAACCTTTCATAAACGTTTCTTTGATGAAGTTTGCTTCTTCAAAACTGATATCTATGTCTAGATTCACTTTGAAATGCATCTTACCCTTCATGATTGTGTCTTTTTGGTCGATCAAATCGCTAAGTTTGATAGATCTGTACTTGGGGCAGTTGGACCAATTAATAAATTTAGGCTCACCGCCCCATTCTAATGTCATCATCCCGCGTTCATCATCCCCTGCATCACTATAATTGTGCGGAAATGCATTACCAATGTAGATCACTCGGTTGTTTTCTTGTCGTTTATGGAAGTGTCCACTGAATATATAGTCTGGGCCGTTAAAATCCTCTGCTCTAAGTTCACCGTGATCGGGCATTTGTACCATAGCGTTCATGAAGAACTTGGGTAATTCGAAGTGACCAAATACATATTTGCTCTTGATGTCTTTCATAGACTTCCACTCATCGCCTATTAGCCAAGGTACAAGTGTGACATCATCCCGGGTCCATATACTGTCTACAACAGTGACGCCTGGAATGTGCCGACCAAAGGCACTCGAATGAATGTCACGCTTGTCTTTATAAAATAGATCGTGGTTACCTGGGAACCAAAAGAACTGTTCAAATGCTGCACCTAGTTTTTCTAGGCAGCGTAAACTGCTGTCCAGTGTGAATAAGTTTAGACTATTACGATTGTGACTCCAGTCGCCCAAGAAGATCGCAGTTTCACACCCCGCGGTCTTGGCTTCTTGAATAAACCAGTCTACGAATTCCTCACAATCTCTTAAATGTGTCGATGAATTTGATTTTAGTCCAAAATGTATATCGGTAAAACATGCAACTTTCTTAAACAGACTCATTAATAATACTCCTACTATAAGTGTAGTGGATACGTCTTAATAAGTCAAGTTAAAGATCTTCGTTTTCTATTTCTTCTTCTTCCGATACAGCTTCGCTCTTGGGCATACGCATATTTTTGTAGAGTTCTGCTTGCCGTGCAATTTCTTCCGCGTATTCTTGACTATTTTGTCTGGTTAGGCTTGGGGTTAGTCCAGCTTCTTCCAATAGATCATCACGTATATTTTGACTCTTTTTCTCGATGTTCAATATTCTTGTGAAGCTATTAGTCACAGCAGCGGTATAATAGGCAAAGGGATTTTCGCTTTTTGATTCGTCAAATTGTAATCCAATATGGCTCAGCTGTAGAATTGCCTGCCCTTTCATTTCGTCGATATAGGTATACCCGCGCCAATTGCTGCGCTGTGCATATCTCTCGCTGAGTTTGATAAACATCTTACCCAAGTTTTCAGTGATACGTCCCTTATCTTTGTCAAAGTGACCAGTATCCACGGGACCACGCCAATGACTCTTACCTACGCATACTAATTCATCTTGATCATTGTATTTCCAATGTTGGAATGGCGGGAAGTTTACTTTATCATGACTGTCGGCTGTGGTTTTTGTAGTTTTCTTGCGTCCAGGAGCTAGTGGAATATGATCAAAAGTCATGATTCTTATGATCACATCAGTTTTAGCGATGGTGGTATAGTCGGGAATGCATTCTGCCAGCTTGACTTTCTTATCTCCACTAAGCCTGGCCTGTGTAAAAATTTGTATTCCTGTGCGTTTTGCTCTTGCCCGTTTGGCTTCTGCTACGGTTCTAATGTTAACTCTAGTTAAACTAGGTAAAATAATGTCGTGTTGTTGATATTCCGGGAGAGTGAAACTGGAAAAGCTGCATTTACTTCTGTGTATTTCTGCTAGTAGGTCTCTGTTGTTTAAATATTTTACTTTTCTCGTTGTGGGAATTGGAGTACTCATCTTATTATTGTTATCCTTATGAATTACAGTATAACATGGATTTACTCAATGTCAACCGTATTAATTAAACTAGCACATTATTTATATTGGTAAATAACATGTAAAGGATTTATCATGAAAGACGAAGAATGGGTTGGCCTTGGTGGCTTAATTGGTACACAGCTATTACGCAGAGCCTTGACCAAAGGCGCAAATCTTCCATCGCCACCAAAACCTCAGATCAACTTTATTAGGGCAGATGGTACCACCCAGAAGACTGATACTCGGGTAAAGATTACCGTGCCAGTTGGATATTGGTTCCAAGATATAATGGGTGCTAGATATAATCCTAATAACAGCTACACTATAGCAGATATAAGTAGTAGTGCTGCAGGTCCTTCCGAATCTGGAGTGGCATTATTTCAAGGAATCATCTTCCCATATACCCCAAGCATTCAATTTGAACACAAAGCAAATTATACCGCACAAAATCCAACACATTCAAATTTTACACAATATTTTTATCAAAATAGTGCAGTGAGTCCTATAACAATATCTGGTAAATTTACTGTCGAACACGATGCTGATGCGGAGGTCTTATTGTCAACAATTCATTTACTTAAAATTTTAACTAAAATGCAACAAGGGACGGATGCTCAAAGAGGATCACCGCCACCGGTATGTAGACTTTTTGGTTATGGCAACTATATGTTAGAGAATGTTCCAGTGGTTATAACGTCATTTAAACATGAATTACCTGAAAATGTCGATTACTTTACAGCGCATAAGGACGGCAACAGTCAAAATTTTTCAACAAACAGTTCAGTTCCGGTCGTTTCCTCTATCACAGTGGTTTGTAATCCGGTATATAGTCGACAGCAGATTAAAGATTTTTCAGTGGAACAATGGCTTTCGGGTAGTTATAATATTAGTGGCCAAAATAAAGGATATCTATAATGTCCGTATCGTATTCACAGTTTAGTCCCTATTCTAATACCAGTCAGAGTAATGGGTATCTTGACATATGGTCACCAAAAAAGATTCCTTTTCAAAAAGATGATATCTTTTATGAAGTCCAGTCCAAGTATCATCATAGGCCGGACCTTTTAGCCTATGATCTTTATGATACAGAAAAGTTATGGTGGATATTTGCCATGCGAAATCCCGGGATTATAAAAGATCCAATATTTGATTTGGTATCGGGTGTACAAATATATCTACCTAAAATTGCCACTATTAAATCTGCGTTAGGAATCTAGCATGGATAACGGTCAATATGCAAGGTATTTAGAACAACAGCGACTCCAACGTATTGCAGACAGCACACGTCGAGCGCAAGCGGCATTGGCTCCTCAAAATGCTCAAGCTGCCCAAGCGGCCGCAAATCAAGGTAGTGCTGGACTCGCCGCCATAAGCAATGTTCAAAAAGATCAAAAAATACAGGATGCTCTCGCAGTTGCAACTAGTAATAGAGCACCGTCGTTATCTATGGCAGGATCTGACAGGCGTAATCCCCTCACAAAAGCAGCTAGAGCAAATTCTTCCGCCGGAACCTTCGCGATGTCCGCTGCCACTAGGGGATATGCCCCAAGTCCGGAAATATCTAGACAGATCCCTGTCCCTGAAGTTGATCCGAGCGAAGATAATGGACCAGTAGTCTACTCTAGAAAAGAAATATTAGGCGAAAATGTTCTAAATAAGTATGTCAATTATACTTATAATTTTACCTTATCTGGTTTGAGAAGGACTACACTGGCCACTAATCCTTCGATTGCGGCATTTGAGGCGGATTCAAAGGCCTATACTATACTCAAATCTGGCGGCAAGGGCGAAAACTATGGCATGGCAGAATCATCAGTTGGTCTGTCAAATTCGACCACAAAAGAAAATAGGGCCTTGACTGACCAAGCGGTTGGATTTATCAAAGGATTCAATAAAAATAGTCCCGGAAGATTTGACATGTACATTGATAATCTTGAAATTGATACATTATTGTCTTTCTCTGGCAAAGGCGGTCCAACACTACCATTGGCATTTAGATTTGACGTATATGAGCCTTATAGCATTAACGGATTTTTAGAAGCATTGCAAGCCGCTGCATTGGGATGCGGTTATGCAAATTATTCATCAGCATCATTTTTGCTAAAAATGAATTTTGTTGGTTACACTGACGATGGTAAACTTGATGATGATATTGAGAATTCCACACGGTATTTTGGAATTAGAATAACAAAGATACAATTAGACGTAACCGCAAAAGGGTCAAAATATATTTGTGTAGGACTCCCATTCAATGAATTTGCATTCACTGATGAAATCAATAAGCTACACCAAAACGTTCAAATCAAAGGAACGACTGTGTCGGATATTTTAGTAGACTTTCTTGATCAAGTAGCATTCCAGCGTGCTACCGCAAATAAAAACGCCTACACTAAGGAGACTTCCCCTATAGGTAAGGATGAATATTTAATTTCTTTTTCCGATGTAAATTCAAATTTCTCAGCCCTTGCCAATAGTAGGGTCTATGCCACTGATTTAAAATCTAATAATATCTTTACATTTTCCGACAATCAAGCTTCTGGTATTGCAAATGGTTACGGTAGCAAAGGCTCTAAAGGTCAACCCACAGCCGTCCAATCTTCGAAAATTGTAAGTTTTGCTGCAAATTCAAATATTACTGATTGCATGGCAGCAATTATTACTGAAAGTGAGTGGGCGAAGAATATATTAAAAAATATATATTCAAAAATCGATGTTGATACCGGACTTTTAGAGTATTTTTTAATACGAGTAGAAGTGACAAATCTGGATGAATTTGATTTGATCAGTAACAGATTTTATCAGAGATTTGTCTACAAGGTAACACCATATAAAATACACTATACGATGGTTCCCGGATACCAACAAGAGAAATTTGTTTTTGGACCTGATATGAAAAAACACTTTTTAATTCGTAAATATGATTATATCTATACAGGCAATAATCGTGACATATTAGATTTTAAAATTAATTTCAACAACAGTTTATATGCTGGAATTCCTAATGCCATGGGACTTAGCAGCGGCATAAAATCTCTGGCCAATGCAGTATCTACCGAAGAACTTAGCATCCATAGATTCGATGGCGAAAACCGTGTAGGGCTTGCTGCTAATTTATCCAAAGGTCCACCTACAGCACGTAATGCGATACTCCCGACTCTTAATTCTTATCGAGACAATCTGGTTACATCGGGTAGCTTGTCGGCCGGCCCCCCAAGTTCCGATCCATATTATGTTCAGTCAAAAGCCATGTATGAAGCAGTGGTTAAACGTACTTACAATATGACCGAAGTTGAACTAAGCATTTTGGGCGATCCAGTATTTCTTGTCATGGGTGGAGTCAGCAATTTTGATCCAGTATCTACAAATGGTGTTGTAGGCGAGAATGGATCTTTAAATCAAAACTACGGGACCCCGTATATAGAGGTAACTTTTAGAAATCCAATCGATATTGGCGAATCTGGATTTTTAAAATTTCAAGATGCTGATCCGGAAACTGGTCGACTTGAATTTAGCGGAGTATTCATGGTTAGGAAATTACTTAGTAAATTTTCTAATGGGGTGTTTACTCAAAGATTACAATTGGCCAGGATGCCACAAAAGGGGGAAAATAGATCTGCAATTGGCACATATTTAAAGGATGGAAAACTTAACCCAGGCGCCGAAACTTCTCCATCTGCTGCTGAAGGCACAGCAGAGGGACTAGTGCCAGCACAACCAACTATGACAAGTTCAGACGCATTCGCAAGAATAACAAAGAGAAATAATCCATGAGTCAAAGAACACCTACCAGATTATCTAGTCCGGGCCCATATCTAGCAGAAGTTACAAACCATCTAGATAATGCTGGCATGGGTAGCCTCGAAGTAGTGATAAAAACAAGAATAACCGCCGATCCTGACTACAAAAACAACACGTACCCGGTGAGATATATGACTCCTTTTTATGGAGTTACATCATCCAAGTTTGGAAATAACGATCCGGATAAGTTTGATCAAACTCAAAAAAGTTATGGCATGTGGATGATCCCTCCTGATGTTGGTACTACGGTAATGGTTATTTTTGTTGATTCAGACCCAAACCAAGGTTACTGGATAGGATGCATACCCGATCTATTGCAAAATCAAATGGTTCCTGGGATAGCAGCATCGCCTAATTTCCGAGGGTTAACTCCGGCTCAGAAAGAAGAGTATGCAGATGCACTATCACTTCCGGTTGGCGAATATAATAAAAAGAACCCTGCAGGTTTGCTAGATATAAACAAAGCATTTCGTCCAGTACATCCTTTTGCCAGTGTTTTAGCTAAACAAGGCCTCCTTCTTGACGATATTAGGGGAATTACTTCTAGTAGTGCAAGGAGAGAACAGCCCAGCATGGTATTTGGCATCAGTACTCCGGGGCCATTAGATAAAAATGGACCGACTGGGACAATTGGCTACGCAGATACATCTGAAGGTACAGGATATAATACAACTCCAGTCAGTAGATTAGGTGGCAGCACTTTTGTCATGGATGACGGCGATGTTGATGGCAATAACGAACTGATCAGATTAAGAACACGCACCGGGCATCAAATATTGATGCATAATACTGCTGATTTAATTTATATTGCTAATGCTAAGGGCACAGCATGGCTAGAGTTTACCGGTGATGGTAAGATCGACATCTATGCAGCTGATTCTGTATCAATACACACTGAGGGAGATTTTAACTTTAAAGCAGAACGAGATTTTAATTTACATGCAAGTAGAAATTTTAACGTTTATGCTGAAAATGATATTAATCTACAGGCTAATGGTGATTTAAATTCTGTAAGTGGAAACATCGTGACGAATACTGCTGGTACCTATACCTTGACAGTGTTGGGAAGTCATAATATAATAGTTGACAAAGATAGTTCTCATCTCTCTGGTGGTCAAACCAGTATTAGGTCAATAACGTCAATAGCTCTCGATTCTAAATCTGACATGTCGTTATTCAGTAACTCCTACATTGGAATAGATGCTCTATTAATTAAAGAAGCACCGGGCGCAAGAACAGTTGGTACTAAACCACCTCTGTCTAATATTCCACCTGGGATAAATTTATATACGGTTCCGACTACTCCAGCAAAGGGTACTAGGGATGCCGGAATGGTTGCTGCTATGACCCGCGTCCCTATGAATGAGCCGTGGTCGCAGCACGAAAATTTAAGCAAATCAGCATTTTCTAATTCAAATACTGATGCATCTGCTAGCGGAACCGGGTCATTAGTATCAGCAACTACTGCAGGATCTCAAAGAACATCTGTTTCTAAAATTAAACCTGCTGGATCTCTGTTCGTAGGTAAATCTAAAACTGGAGTCGATGTAGGCGTGGAAGGCACAACCGTCAAACCTTGGACTACTGATAAACTATTTTTAAACAAGATTAAAACATTATCCCAGAAACTCGGAATTAAACCTATAGATTTGATAGGTACAATGATGTTTGAAACAGGTAGGACATTTAATCCTGCCGAACCCAATCGTCTGGCAGGTTCATCGGCTATAGGATTGATACAATTTACCAATGATGCTATAACAACTATCACAAAAGGGCAGCAACTTAAATCTGCCCCTTTGAGTTATCTATCTAGAGTAGATCAATTAGATTGGGTCGACAAATATTTCTCTTATTATAATTGGGGTACTAACAGTCCCGCGAACCCTACGCTGACTAATGTATACATGACAGTATTTTTACCTAAATATAGATTTAATGAAGACTCGGTTGTAGTCGCAAAGGCAGGTGAAAGATACTATAATGATAATCCGGCATTTGATCGTGATGGGCTTGGCTATATCACAGTGGGCATGATTGCCAAAGTTGTACAAGCATCTAAAAATGATGCTATATTGACTTTAAAAAATGCGGGACTCGATCAGAACCTAGATCCGATAAAATAGAAAAATTTTACCGGATAAATATTATACCATGCCCTACAAGAATATCACAATCTCCAACAGCTCGCCAGCAGCCGCTGGAATACAAAAAAAGACTCAGTTCTATGTGGGATTTAGCACAGTAAATTCTAAAACCCCGGGCAATAAACTATATGATTTTGAATTGATCAAGCAGGATCTTATCAATTATTTCAACACAAAACCTGGCGAGCGGGTTATGAATCCAACTTTTGGCAGTGCTATTTGGGCGCTAATGTTTGAGCCCTTGACTGAGGCCACGCGTCAGTTAATTCAAGAGGACATACTTAAGATATGTAAGAGTGATCCTAGGATACATCCAAGTCAAATCAACGTTAGGGAGTATGATCAGGGATATATGATTGAACTCACATTAGTGGCCACTGCCAGTAATCAATCTGCTAATTTGTTGATGACATTCGATCAGCAAAAGGGATTGACTGCACAATAATATGTGTACTTTATCCTTACAATAAATACGCTATAGAGCAAATCATATGACTATTCCATCAACAAATTCTAAAATCCTCATGACAGAAGATTGGAAAACCCTGTACCAATCGTATACTAATGCAGAATTTCAAAGTTATGATTTTGATACATTAAGGCGTGTCATAATAGCATACCTCCGAGAAAACTATCCTGAGGATTTTAATGATTTTGTTGATAGCAGCGAATATATCGCACTGGTAGATTTGATTGCATTTTTAGGCCAAAATTTAAGTTTCCGTATTGATCTAAATGCCCGTGAGAATTTCTTAGAGACTGCGACTCGAAGAGATAGCATACTACAGTTGGCGCAGCTGATCAGTTATTTCCCTAAGAGGAATATACCTGCCAGCGGGTTGTTAAAAGTTGTGGCGATATCGACTACTGATAATGTTTTTGATGCATCAGGTAATAATCTAGCTAATGCTATTATACAATGGAATGATTCAACTAATGCCAATTGGAATCAGCAGTTTATCTCAATTTTTAATTCGGCATTGACTTCACCGGCGTTTTTTGGAACACCATCAGATCAATCAGTGGTCAACGGAATACTCACTCAGCAATATCGTATCAATAGTGCCAATACAGATTTAGCAACATATTCTTTTTCCAAGAGTATCAACGGTATTCCTATGAATTTCGAAGTAGTTGGCGCAACATTTTCCGGTAAATCTTTTATATATGAAGAACCTCCTAAACCAGGAAATCAATTTTCTGTGATATATCAAAATGATAATCAAGGTAACGCCAGTCAGAATACTGGATTCTTCTGCCACTTCAAACAGGGCGCTACTGGAGTTAGTTATTTTGAAATTAATAATCCTGTACCTAATGAAATAATCGGAGTCAATGTTAACAGTATCAATGATACCGATCTATGGTTATGGCAGTTGGGCTTGGACAATTCACATACTCATATGTGGACGCAGGTTCCGTCAACGACCGGTAACAATGTTATATACAATAGTTTAAATTCTGATATTAGAAAATTTTATAGTGTAAGCACACAAAACAATGATGCGATTAATTTAAATTTCTCTGATGGGAATTTTGGAGATTTGCCACAGGGTAGATTTGCATTATACTATCGACAAAGCAACGGTCTAAGCTACATTGTTAAGCCGGAAAATCTTTCTGGAATTACTGTTAATATACCATATGTCAATTCTAGCGGCGTTGGCCAAGTTTTAACATTGACCCTATCTTTACAGTATACTGTAAACAATAGTTCAGGACCAGAATCAAATGCTAGCATCCAAGCAAATGCACCAAAAGCATTTTATACGCAGAACAGGATGATCACCGCAGAGGATTATAATATTGCTCCACTAAGCATTGGTAGTGAAATACTCAAAGTTAAAAGTACGGCCAGGGTAACTAGCGGCGTTAGCAAATATTTTGATCTTAGCGATGTCAGTGGGAAGTATAGCAAGACTAATATATTTGCAGACGATGGCATCGTTTATAAAAATTCTAATGAGCAGAATTTTATATTTTCTTTTTTAAGTCAGAGTGATATCTACAATGTTATCAGGACAAAATTAGAGCCTATCATAGCTTCAACATCACTTAGATCCTTTTACATCGATCAATATCATAGACCGGATCTAAATTCATTATCGGCCACTTGGGTTCAGGTCAATAAATTAGGTGGACAAAGCCAAGGGTATTTCTCGATCAATAATACTCCTGTAGCTGTTGGAAGTTTTTCCAGCAACAATCTATCTTTTGTAAAATCAGGCGCTCTGATAAAATTTGTTCCGCCTACTGACAAATACTTCTTACCCAATGGAACTATTGTATCTAACAAGTCCAACAAGACCAGAAATTATATATGGTCCACAGTGATCACAGTAATTAGTGATGGATCAAATAATGGAGCAGGCGCATTATCAAATGGCAAAGGCCCTATTACTATGGCAAATGTGTTAGGTAGCGATGCAATACCAGTAGAAATAATTCCTGTATTTGCGTCATCTCTATCTAACTCCTTTGAAACAGAACTAGTTAATTTATGTTTAGTACAACGGAATTTTGGTTTATCATTTGATGCTACAACTAGAATTTGGAATGTAATTGCTGACAGCAACTTGGATTTAAAAAATCCGTTCAGTTTAGACTATCAAAATAACGTCGATGATGCAAATCGAGATGCCAGTTGGTTGATTGCATTTACTTGGACCGGTACTGGCTACTTGGTGAGATATCGATTGATTGATTACATCTTTGAAAGTGAAAATCAAACAGGATTTTTTGTTGATAAAAATTCAATCAATTATGATTTTGCATCTGCTACAATAGTCAAAGATCAAATCACAGTATTATCAGTTAACACTCTTAATACCACAACTTCAATGTCTTTAGATAATGATTATCTCTGGCAAATTGATAATTCTATCGTACAACCGGACGGATATATTGAACCTAAGAAAGTAAAAATAAGTTTTTACGATTTTAATAATGCTGGACAGATTTTAGATCCTGATACCTTTAATAACATCGTCTTAGGTAATACGATCAATTCAGTGACTGGGTATCTAGATAAATTTGTATATTTTCAACTTCAATCTGATAGTTTGACATATAAGCTGGTTGATTCAGAAATGTTCATGGCGTATCCAACCCCTGCGGCAGCTAATAAAGCTATCGATAATGGGGTTATATCGCCTTCTGATGGGGATTTATTTTATTTTTATAACCCTGAATATAATGTAGTTAACAGTTATAGCACAGCCATTGCTAATTTAAATACTCCTTGGGTTTATGGGCCAGCTGAATCTACTTATATTGGATATCCAGGGAGATCAAATTTAAAATTCCAATATTTACATAACAGTGGACAAGAAACTCGAATTGATCCTGGCAAAAGTAATATAATCGATGTTTACCTTCTAACCAGCGGATATGATATATCTTTTAGAAACTGGGTATTGAATGGCGCTGTTGAAATTTATAAACCTCTACCATTAACTAGTGCTAATTTAGAAAATAATTATGCATCATATTTAGAACCAATTAAGGCCATCAGTGATCAGATGATTTTTCAATCAGCAAAATATAAATTATTATTTGGGTCAGCAGCTGATATAAATCTACAGGCAACTTTTAAAGCAGTTCAAAGTCCAACAAGTACTGCAAGTTCTCATGATATTACTACTAAAATTTTAAATGCAATCAATACATTTTTCTCTTTAGAAAACTGGGACTTTGGACAGAGTTTTTATTTTAGTGAACTCAGCGCATACGTCATGAATATTTTAACACCGGACATTACGAATTTTTTAATAGTGCCAGTAAATCCAAAAATTAACTTTGGAAGTTTTTATGAAATTTCTTGTCAAACTAATGAAATTTTTATAAGTTGTGCTCAGGCATTGGATATACAAGTAATTGGGTCAGTCACATCGACTCAACTTAACACTAAATCAATTATAACCAGCAGTGGAAATTAATAATGACAACATCTACATTCCGTTCAATTGATTTATTACCAACGTATCTACAAACAGATAAAAATTTAAAGTTTTTATCTAGCACATTAGATCAGTTAATACAGCCTACTCAGATAGAGCGGATCAGTGGTTACGTTGGAACTAAAGTAACTCCTACATATATCTCAACCAGCGATCAATATATTCCAGACACTAGAAAATATCAAATATCACCGGCATTAGTTATCAACAATTCCGATAATGATGTACAAGATGTTGTTAGTTACGATGATCTATATAATGAAATTGCAGTCAAAGGTGGTATAACTGATAATTTAGATAGATTGTTCAACGGGGAAATGTATTCCTATGATCCTCATATAGACTGGGATAAATTGATCAACTATCAAGAATATTTTTGGTTGGTAACCGGTCCCGATGCTATCCTAATTAACGATAATAATCTAGTAGTAGAATCAGATATTGTTGGAAAAGTAGTTTATAGTTTTATTTCAAATTTATCTAGCATTTCTTTATCTAATGGGATGCTGGTAAAATTCACTGGTTTGAAAATTTCTGAAGATTATCAAAACAAACAATTTTTTGTCGAAGGCGTTGGCACATCAATTAAGTTGATAGATTATGATTCCTTATCGACCCCGGGAATTGTTTCTACCATATACAATGAAAACTTTGATGCAAGTAACTTCGATGATTATCCGTTTGACGGTGATAAGACACTTCCGATAACACCTGAGTATATCACCATAAATCGAGCTAGCCGTAATTTGAATCCTTGGTCTAGATACAATAGGTGGGTTCACAAAGATGTGATATCTGCCACTGCTACTGCGAATGGTGTGCAAGCTGAATATCCGTCGAATAACCGAGCTCGTCGCCCGATCATTGAATTTGCTGCTGACTTAAAATTATTTAATTTTGGATCAATGGGAATTAAAAATGTTGATTATATCGACAATACTACCTTAGATGCATTTAGTATAGTAGAAGGATCGCCGGGATATTATATCGATGGGGAGTCGATACAATCTGGTCAGAGAGTGATATTTAATGCAGACTTAGATCCTATTGTCAGGGGAAGGATATATCAGGTATCATTTAATACCTATAACGGTGTTTCTAAGATATCTTTAATTCCCACAACTGATAATATACCTTCATTAGATTATAGTGTGGATATTTTAAAAGGTCAGACATATAGTGGTAGTTGCTGGCGGTTTAATGGGGACAAGTGGGTCTATTCCCAACAGCATACCTATATCAATCAATCTCCGTTATTTGATCTTTTTGATAAAGATGGAAAAAGTTATAGCAAGTACATAAGCAATTTTAGCGGTAACAAAATTTTTGGATATTCAATAGGAACTGGTCCTATTGATACAGTTTTAGGGTTTTCCTTAGATTTTAAATCGGCTAATCAGGGAATTGGTAGTTATTTGTTTTCTAACCATTTCACTACTGAGTCTATTACAGTTACAGTAGGCTCAACTAATATAGAGGTGCCCACTGCCAGCACTTATTGTAAATTCTCTTCAGACGCAGGGGATAGTTTTAAAAATGTTTGGACGTTGATTGAAAATAGTCGCATTCCTATTTTACAGTTTATCACTACACCGTATTCTGTTTCAGGAATTGAAATCAATGTATTTGATGATCCTTCGATTATCAATTTTGATGTTGATGTTTCTATCGACTTTAAAAAAATTAACCCAAGTCAATATTCTGTTAATATCGAAGGAAAATCTGCATATGTCGATTTTATAAGTAATATTCCTTCAGGATCAAATGTATTATTAAAAATTTATTCTGATAGCGTTCCTAATAATTCTGGTACCTATGAATTGCCGTTGAGCCTAACTAACAATCCATTGAACGGTCCTATCAGCAAGATGACTCTAACTGATATACAAGAGCATGTCGCCAGCATGGTTGAGAAATCATCAGAATTTTATGGCGACTTCCCGGGAGTTGGTAATCTAAGAGACATATCGAACATATCAAAATACGGTACTAGATTAATATCCAATGGAACACCAATATTGTTCCCTCAAATATTTTTAGGTAAGAAAGAGCATAGTGTTATAGATGCATTGTCTAAATCTGCCGATGACTATGCTCAATTTAAGTCGGGATTCTTATATAGGTTGAGTTCGATAGATTCTCAGTTAAGTCCGGCAGATGCAGTGGATACAGTTTTGTTGGCCATGAATTCAAATAGGCACTACACAGATTCTTATTATCTATCAGATATGTTAGCTTATGGAACTAATTCAGTGACTAGAAAATGGACTGTCACTGATAGTCGAAATACACTGTACTCTTTAAGCGCGGCCTTCGATCCTACAGTACTAAGCACCAAATCAGTTCTAGTATATCTCAACGATAATCAACTATTATATAATATCGATTATAATTTCGAGTATGTTGATTCTAAGATTCGAGTAAAAGCTGCCTTATCTGCAGGGGATGTTCTTTTAGTAAAATATTATCCTGATACCACTGGTAGTTATATTCCCCCAACTCCTACCAAGTTGGGATTATATCCTAAATTTACACCGTTGAAATATCTAGATAACACCTATGCAACCCCCACTATGGTTATACAAGGTCATGACGGTAGTATTTTTGTTGCATACAACGATTATCGAGATGATATAATTTTAGAACTTGAAAAGAGAATTTACAATAATATCAAGATAGACTATAGATCAGGCCTATTAGATCCAAATAGTATTTTGCCAGGCGCATTTAGGAAGTCCAAATACCCATCGGACGAAATAACCAAAATTCTCTTGGGTGACTTTGTCAAATGGACCGGCACATATGGAATAGACCCTGCTACTAATACTTCTTTTAATCAGGATAATCCGTTCACATGGAATTATCGAGCATCATATACTAGTTTTAACTATTCCGAAGTAAATGGATATTGGAGGGGAATATACAAATACTTCTATGATACAGATCGTCCTCACACTCATCCTTGGGAGATGTTGGGCCTATCAGAAAAACCCACATGGTGGAATTCTAAGTATGGCGTCGAACCATATACTTCAGGCAATAAAATCATGTGGGATGATATTGAAGCAGGTAGAATAAATGGCATCGTCAATCCAAATTATATTAGACATAGGCTAAGTCAAATCATACCTGTAGATGATTCTGGCAATTTGCTTGATCCTTCTAGTTTTTTAGTAACTAACTATACTGCAAGTACTGTTAGAGAATTTTGGAATTTTGGAGATCAAGGGCCAGCAGAGACTGCTTGGAGACGAAGTAGCCATTGGCCGTTTGCTTTACAGAAACTGATAGCATTAATTACTCCATTAGAGTATACATCAAAGATGTATGATGTAAGCAGGATGGTTAAGAATAGATCCGACCAATGGACCTATGGATCAACCAATGAATTTTTAAATATCAAAAATATTATTATACCAGAAGATATCAATACTTTAACAGCTGGATATAGTGTGTATATTATAGAAAATGGACTGAAAAGAAATAAGGATTATATCAGCGAGATCAAATCTGATATAAAATATTTTGATTATAAATTATTTCACAAAGTCGGCGGATTTGTCACTAAAAATTCTTTAGAAATTACTGTTGATGCTATCGATCCCATATCTACAGGCCCGGGAGCACTTTTATCGAAAGATGATTATTCGTTAATTCTAAATACCAGTAATCCCATTAAATCTATCAACATATCTGGATTGATAATTCAGAGATTTAATGGAAATTATCTAATAAAAGGCTACGATTTAGAAAATCCTTACTTTAATGCATATCCAGTCGTTAGGAATTCTAATTCTCCCACCCTCAATATTGGCGGAGTTTCGTCACCGTATGTTACATGGGCCGCATCGTCTACAACTGGCAAGAGTGGATTAAATTCAGCAGATACTGCTACGGCACAATCATCACCTACACAAATTTTTTATAGTCAGGGTCAAATAGTCAAGTATGAAAACTCTTATTATATTGTTACTTCATCTCATAGATCTGAATCGTCATTCAATCTTTCTTATTATCAAAAATTGCCATCATTGCCACTTACAGGTGGTGCGACAGTTCAAGTGGCCACTCGATTTAATAAAAATAAATCAGTGTCAATTCCTTATGGAACTGAGTTTTCATCGACCCAGGATGTTTATGATTTAATTGTAGGATACGGAGAATGGTTAAAAGATCAAGGATTTACATTTGATGATTTTAACAGTGATTTTGGCGAATCTATTGATTGGAATTTTTCAGCTAAGGAATTTCTATTTTGGACAACTCAGAACTGGGGTAACAATAATATAATCACACTAAGTCCGTTCGCTAACAAAGTTCAATATAGCTATCCACAGTCAGTGGTCAATAATATATTTGATGACTTTTATGACTATAAAATTTTAAATTCCAGCGGCGGAATAATACCCAAGAATAAAATAGCAGTCACCCGTGATAACGGTGTATGTACGATTACCTGTAATATTAATCTTGAAGGAATTTATTTTGCAACTTTTAGATCTATACAAAAAGAGCATGGGATAATTTTCAACAATAAATCTATTTTCGGTGATGTCATATATAGTGTTGAAACTGGTTTTTATCAGAAGAGGATGTTATTAAACGGATTTAGGACATCCAACTGGAACGGTGATTATTTCAGTCCAGGCTTTTTCTATGATACTGCTGAAATAGCTAACTGGCAGCAGTTCACTGATTATCGAGCAGGATCAACTGTATTTTATTCAGGGAATTATTATTCTGCAAAGACCAGTCTAATTGGCACTACATCATTTAATTTTAATGATTGGAAGATTCTATTAAGTAAACCCACTCCGGGATTGATTCCAAATCTTGATTATAAAATAAATCAATTTAACGATTTTTATAATTTAGACATTAATAATTTCGATGAAACACAACAAAAATTAGCACAGCATTTAACTGGGTATTCGCCACGACCTTACCTAAACAATATCATTGTTGATCCTACTTCTCAATATAAATTCTATCAAGGGTTTATCAAAGAAAAAGGTACGCAGAATGCTATATCTAAATTAGCAAGATCTACTATACACAACTATCAAGGTAATTTTACCTACAACGAAGAATGGGCATTTAGGATTGGAAAATACGGATCTTATACTACATATCAAGAATTAGAACTTCAATTAGAAGAAGGCAAGTTTGTTGATAATCCTCAAATTGTAGTATTGACTGACACCGCCCCAGTCCTTACAATCAATAATCTAAGTTATTATAGTACGGCCTCCACTTGGCAAATCGTTCCTGACAATTATGTAAGTTCAAAAACTTTCCCGGTTACTACTGGAACATATCTAGATAATAGTTTTATTTTGCCTACAGCAGGGTATGTTCGTCTGGATGATGTTACATACACGACATTGAATAATTCTTCATTAGCTACTATTGCTAGTTCACTAAAATTTGCCGATGGCGATACTATTTGGGTTGGCTTTTCTGAAACAAAAGGCTGGGATGTTTATCGATATACCGTGATCAATGCAATTATTTCTACGGTATCTATTAATGATGCCGGAACTGGTATTAATGTCATAACTGATACATATCACACATTAAAAGTTAACGACCTAATATCAATATCTGATTATGATCCAACAGTTAATGGGGTCTATGCAGTTACAGAAATTCCGACTTTTAATAGCTTTGTTGTTGCATCGTCATCGACTTTTGTAAATTATACAGAAGGTGTAACTGGTAATCTATTCAAATTCTCCAGTGCCAGGTTTGAAAATTTTGATGCTCTCCCTGAAAATAAAGAAATATTGAAATTATCAGAGGGCAGTAAAATTTGGGTGGATACTGATAATTCGGAAAAATGGGCAGTTTATGAGAAGAGAAGCAATTACGATACATATGGGTCATTCAGTACTGGCGGCATATCGGATCAACAACTAGGTTGGAGTATCAGTAAGCGCAACGGATCTAATATAGTTGTGGTTGGGTCTCCTGGATTTAATTTATCTACACAGCACGGTAAAGTGTTAGTATATACGTTGATACCAACTGGATTTATAAGTGAATTTTTCTTTTATCTAGATGAAATCACATCGACATCATCACATTCATTGACTGGTTCTGCCGAATTTGGATATTCCGTAGTTTATGACGACATCGAATTCTCCAATACAGGCAACGGATTGATATTTGCTGGCGCTCCGGCGGCCGCGACCACATCTTCATATGTTGAGAGCGGCCTTGTAAAAATTAGTTCACTTAACTTTACTGCCGGCATAGATAGCGAACAACTGATAATTAAAAATCCGTCTCCAGTTGATTATGCAAGATTCGGATCATCCTTATATGTTCAACGCAACACTTCTACCAATAAATTACTAGTAGTAGGTGCACCTGGTACAATAACCAATAATACTGGAACAGTATATGTTTACAAGATTAATTCGACAAATACAGTAACATCTTCCTTAATTTCTACGATTACTGTCCCTGGAATAACACAGGGCACTCAGTGGGGATATAGCGTTAGCGGTTCGGATGACGCATCAATAGTTGTAATGAGTGCAATTGGAAATTCGAATACCGCGGGCTTTGTAAGAATATATTCTTATAACGGATCTGCATTGACGTTCAAACAACAAATTACATTCGATGGTGTAGTTACATCGGAATTTGGACATAAAACTTTAGTATCGTCGGATGGAACATACCTATTTGTATCGGCTCCAAAACATGTAAATTATGATAATACATTAGGTAGTGTTTACATATACAAGAATAAAAATGGAACATTCGTATTAGATCAAACGATCACTAATCCAGTTGTTACACTAGGTTTACAATTTGGTATTGATATCGATATTAATCCATCGAACGATTCATTAATCGTTTCAACATTGGGATCTGGAGTTAGGGTTGCAGTGGGATTTGATGATACTAAACTTACTTTTGATTCAGCAGCAACTTATTTCTATGATACTATTGATAACTCCGGTATTGTTTATCTGTATAATAGATATAATGAACGATTTGTAGTAGCTGAAGAGATTGACACAGTATCTCTAGTACCTGGCACGAATTTTGGTCGAAGCATTGTACTTGATTCTGTAGGATTTATAGTAGGAGCACCTGCATACGATAATGCATCGATAGCAAGTTCTATATACTATTTCAATAATGTTGATCAGAATATCAAAGGTTGGGATAAGATATACGGCCAAGAAGATTTAGTGGACCTAACAAGTGTCAAGAGATTGATGCTAGTTGATTCTTTAAATGAAGATGTTATAACTTACCTAGATGTTTTTGATCCATTAAAAGGTAGACTGCCAGGAATTGCAGATCAAGAAATCACGTACAAACTAGCAGACGACCCGGCTATTTATTCTGTAGGATTGTCTAATACTACAATTAATGTAGATTCTAATTGGACAGATAATAATGTGGGTGAACTATGGTGGAATATCAGCACAGCCAAATATCAATGGTATGAGCAGGGTGATTCGATCTTCCGAAAAAATCACTGGGGCAGTTTATTTCCTGGAGCAAGTATTGACATTTACGAATGGGTAAGAACTCCATTGTTACCTAGCGAGTGGAGTGCTATTGCCGACACTGCTCGTGGTTTGACATTTGGGATTAGCGGTCAACCCTTGTATCCTAACGATACAGTATATTCAGTAAAAACTGCTTATGATTCTAATTCAGGTCAGTTTAGTCGACGTACTTACTATTACTGGGTAAAGAATAGTTCAATAATTCCTAATATTAAGAATCGTAGAGCTAGCACCTATGATGTGGCATCATTAATTCAAGATCCTACCAGTTATGGATTACAATTTGTAACTCCGATTTCTTCAAATTCTTTAATACTATCGAATATTGCAGGCCTTCTGTCAGATAAAAACACTAACCTAAATATAGCGATTGATTCATCTAATACATCAATACCTAAGCATACTGAATGGCTATTATTAGAAGAAGGTTCAAATTCTAATCCTCCGGAAATACTTGAGAGAAAACTTATTGATAGTTTACTAGGTAAGGATAGTGTAGGCAACCTAGTACCAGATCCCATGCTATCGCCTAGGCAAAAATACGGAGTTGAATTTAGACCTAGACAGTCTATGTTCAAAGATAGATTATCGGCACTTAGGAATTTAACCGGATATATTAACGGCATTCTTTCATCGCACATAATTTCCGGTAACTACAGCTTTAAGAATTTAAACGCCAGTGAGCCTATTCCTAACGAAATAGAAAATCTATATGATCAGATAGTAGAAGATGTTGATGAGTTGAATACTATAGATGCAAGTGCCTTTAAAACTGCAAAATTAGAATGTACCATCCAAAATGGAAAAATAAGAGCAGTATCTATCACTAAGTCTGGTCGAGGATATATTCGTCCCCCAACTGTAACTATAGATTCTTCTAAAGGTTCAGGCGCAAGTATCGTAACTGAAATTGATGATTTAGGCAGAGTGGTTTCTGTTACTATAGACTCTGCAGGTTCTGGGTATACACAGATTCCACTATTAACAGTTAGGGCACATACTGTAGTGGTACTTTCTGATACATCATTTACTGGCAAGTGGGCCAAGTACGAGTACGATGAAAATTCTAATAACTGGATAAGACGCCGCACTCAGAGTTACAATACTCCGTTGTATTGGAAATATATAGATTGGTCCAGCGCCGATTATGATCAGCATTTAGATTATACATTGACTTTGGATTATGTTTATGAGATTGAAGGACTGTTATTATCTGTAGGCAGTTATGTAAAGGTAAATGACAACGGCCTAGGTAATTATATCATTCTAAAATTCGTAAGTTCTGACGGCAACTTTAGCAATGAATTTGATATTGTTTATGCACAAAATGGGACTATAGAGATTTCTGATTCAATATGGAATCATACTGCTAATCCAAATGATTATGACTCATATAACAGCACCTACGATCAGACACTATACGATCAGGCTCCTAATATAGAACTTAGATATATAATATCTGCACTAAAGGATAATTTGTTCATTAATGAATTAAAGGTATATTGGAATTTATTATTTTTTAAAGCAGTCAAGTATTCACATTCTGAACAAAAGTTATTAGACTGGGCGTTTAAAACATCCTTTATTAATATCAAAAATGACGCAGGTAATTTAGGACAACCGGCAGTTTATAAATTAGTCGGCAGCTCAAATTTTGAAAATTATATCAAAGAAGTAAAACCCTTTCATACTCAGTTAAGGAACTTTACTGAACGTTATTCGATAATTGAGCCCTCAAACAGCTCAATCAGCGATTTTGAATCATTAACATCGCCGACTGATATATCTTCTAATCCTGTTAGAAACATAGACGTCACAATTAAGTTTGACAGGATTACCGGAGAGAAAGTAATAGATAATTTAGAGGTAATTGATAAATTTGTTTGTAACGGATATACGAACGAATTTGAATTATCCTGGTTAGCGCATCCAGATAAGAAGCAGATAACAGTCACACTAAATGGGCTGAGAGTTCTATGGGCTGACTACTCAATAGTATACTACACCAAAGATTATAACGGATATACTAAAAAAGTATGTAAGATTGAATTCTTAAATTATGTCCCGTCAGTACAAAAATTGCTGAAGGTATCTTATATTAAAAATACGGAATTATTATCTGCAACAGATAGGATTTTAAATTACTATAAGCCAACTTCTGGAAGTCCTGGATTAGACCTAGATCAACTAATGGATGGAATAAACTATCCAGGTACTTCAATAAACTCCCTCCCATTTAATTATTCTACAGATTGGAGTATGATCCCATTTGACACAGGCACATGGGGTAGTGATTATGGATATTATTCAGTTACGACTACTACGTCAACATCGTCAATTGGCACTAGCACGATATCTTTAAGTAACAGTTTGGGAATTAAAATAGGCTATTACATCAATGTGATTAGTACGACTACTAATCCATTTAGTTCAACTAGCCCAACTATAACAAGTATCACAGGCACCACAATCACAGTCAGTTCTTCGTTAGCTGGACAAATTGACAAGGGCGCTAAAATTGAATTTTGGAGTTCGGATAGTAATTTATCAATTTTAGATAGTGAGATTATCGGCGGGGACTTAGGTTATACCAAAGCAATTGGTACTGGTACTTATGATCTTGTTATTGACGGATACTCTTTATATAATGCCGATGCGAATCAAGCACCTGAAGAACTTGTTCCTGGAGGTGTGATGGAGAGCTTAGGGATAAATGTTTACACCAAGGTCTCTTCGGGAGCACCTGCGGTATACTCGGGAATTATCACAGCAACTGAGTTTGAACTTACTACTGCAACTCTTAAAGTGCTACCGTTTACATCTGCTGGCATAATTGTCAGTTCTAACAAGCAACAATTTACATATGTAGTCAATACCACTACTTCTACAATAACTTTATTACCTGCACAGTTTACCATTGATTGGGATACAAGTACTATAACATTAAAATCTTCTTATTCCGGCCCAGTGGGATATACTATAATAGGCATGGGCGGCGGCAGTGGATACGATGCCGGTGTAGTCGATTACAATCAGGTCGTAACTACTGAATTATCTGCACAGGTTGTCAGTTCTTCAGATATGAATTCAATTGGTAGTGTATTCGTTACGGTTAATGGTCAATCAATTCCAAAATTAGTTTCGTCTACAGATTTTGGTTATGTGCTAACCAAGTTTAACGATAACGATAATCGTGCATCAGTTATTGTCTACAACATGCCTTATGTGTATAATGAAAATACTGTACAGGTTTGGTTCTTTGCTTCTAAATTTAGTTACTTTAACGAAATAACCGAGCAGGTTATTCCTGTAGTCTCGGGTCAAAATTCTTATCAGTTGACTTATCCGCCTTCAACTATTGGCCCCGAGTCATCGCAAGTCATAGTGGAATTGATTTCTAACACAGGACAGCGTTATATTCTAAATCCTCCTGAAGTTAGTTATTATCAAGTAACTAATCTTTCTCAATTAACATTTAGAATTAATCATAGGATAACCAGAGGTGCTGGTATCTATGTATTAACCAACAGTAATGCAGGAGTCTATGTCAACGGGATTAAACTAAGGCCGGGGTTTGATTTTAGCATATATTCCGGAGTTAATCCTACGGTGACCTTAAACTCTGCCAAAATCGGCGATGTTGTTGCTATCGAAGATAGATACTTGGGAGCAGATTTTACCATTGATGGTGCTTTACTAAACTTGACTACACCTGTTGCTAATACCAATCTCGTTGTTACAACATTCGCCGATCAGGATGGCATGCTAATTAGGAGTGATAAGTTTACTGGTACACAATCTGGCAGGTATCAAATCAATAGACCTGCGGTGAATACCAATTGTGTATGGGTATGGAAAAATGGTATATCTTTAATACCTAATATTGACTATGCAATTTTATCCGACAAAATTACTGTACAAATATCAGATTCTATAGTTACTGCTGATTCGGATAATATCTTGATAATGAGTGTTAGCGATCAAAATCTCGCAGCCACGACCATTGGATATAGAATTTTCAATGATATGTTTAACCGTACAAATTTTAAGAGATTATCAGCAGAAAATTCCACATATTTGACACAGCCTCTATCATATACTGATACTGAAATTTATGTCAACGATGCTGGTACAATTATTCCGCCTAATCCTTATACCAATGTACCCGGTGTAGTTATTATTGCAGGCGAAAGAATTGAATTTAATAAAAAAGTTGGTAATATATTATCCCAACTTCGCAGGGCCACTTTAGGAACTAGTCCCAAGTTTTATTCAGAAATATATACTAAGGTCATTGATCAAAGTCCTGATCAAACAATACCATTTGCTGAAACGATCTTAAAGCAAGTACAGTTTACCGCCAGTACATCCAGCGTTTATACAATATCATTGACTACTTCAACAGTAGATTTACCGTACTCTACATCAAAACTAGTTAGTGATGGCATAGTGCTATCTACATCAACAAACATATCTGCTGCTAATCAAGTGCAGGTGTATTATGGTGGACGCCTATTGAACAAATCGGGAACTTATCATCAAGATATAACCAAGTCATATGACAGTCCAGAATTTAGATTGATTGGATCTGTAGGATCAGTATCTTCATTACCTGATACGACAGGCGTTGGACACGCTTATATTGTTACTTCAACAAATCAAGTCTGGGTATATACTCGTTCTTTATCGGAATCTGCAAACAACGGATATGAGTATACTGGTTTAAAATACCTACCGCCAGAGTTTAGTATTGATATTACTGTGCCAACCGTTTTAGTAACTGAAACAGTGACTGGCGGTCAACCACCAACAGGATCAGGTTGGGTGTTCCATGAAACTACTGCTACCATGCAGATACAACCTGGATGGATCATGCAGGATGCCAGCGGCGCAAAAAATACAGTTATCTATTCAGGTCATAATAACCTGTTTAACGGATGGGGTGTTGGGTTCGCAAATAATATAACTATCGCATGGCCGTTGACGTTTATCGGGCCTGCACTTCAACAAATTACGTTAAATATACAAGAAGATATAAGGGATAACATTAAATTGGTCGTGGTTAAGAAACAAATAAAGCCGTCTGAGCTGTGGAATAATGGAATTTCATTATTGAGCAGTAATTCAGGTCCGGCTGAATTTTTACGAGCCAAGCCTGCCGAATTGCCAGATATGTACTATTATGGAGGCGATCCTACTTTGACAACGGGTGCTGGATTTGCACTAACTGACGACAACAATGACCCTTTAGAAGGATTATAAAATGCCAAATATTAATCAAATACCATTACTAACCACTGCTACCAGTAACACTTATTTTGTAGTAACAGATAATCAAATAACTAAACGCTACAATTTTTCTAGTTTACCAGCTAGCCTTAAAGGTTATTGTGGGAGTTTTGGATATACAGGATCGCAAGGTAATACTGGAGCAATGGGATACACTGGTTATAGCGGCAGTGGCGGCGGAGTTTGGCCAATTATTGCGTCTTGGAATTCACCAACAGTTTCGGTTCCACAACCTCTTTACATTAATGGATCGTCAGTTACCACATTCTTAATGCCAGTACTGTCTTCTTTACTGAAGTTCAATGTGGTGTTATCAGCTGCACATACATCTCCGGTTATTGTTCAAATGTCTGTTACTACATCGGATTCCATTAATCCTCAGACACCGTCGTTTATTTGGTCTGTTACAGTTCCAACCGGATCAACTACCACAACTGTGGACTATCCTTATACATATCTAGTGGCTGCGAATTCAACAATAACTTTCCAAATAACATCCGGATTAGGTACTGGATCAGTTTCTGCAACTGTTTGGACTGTAAATGGTGGTGCAGTTGGATATACTGGTTCTCAAGGATTTTTAGGATCAAAAGGTTACTCGGGATCAGCTGGACCGCAGGGCCCCCAGGGCGCTATAGGATATTTTGGATCTACTGGCTATACTGGTAGTCGAGGTGTTGGCAGTACTGGTTATACCGGCAGTGGCAGTACTGGCTATACTGGAAGCAAAGGCGACATTGCTGGATTTATTATTGATGTCATTGACAGCGGATACGGAACATTTACTATTGGCGGCCAAGAAAATCCCGTTGTATCGTTAGCTAGGGGGTTCACATATTACTTCCAAATAAACAGTCCTAGTCATGGATTTTATATCGTTGATCAAATAACATCTGACAACAGCAGACAGCACACATCCGGGGTAACCAACAACGGAGCTACACAGGATACAGTATCTTTTACAGTGCCATTTGATTCACCGGATAATTTATACTATCAAACAGATAGCATGCCAAATATGAATGGGGTATTCAACATTACTACATTAGGTCATGGATATGCAGGATCAAAGGGCGATCCCGGTGGATATACTGGCAGTATTGGTCCGCAAGGACCAAAAGGAGATGCTGGCGGATATACAGGCAGCAGGGGAAACACTGGATATGTAGGCAGTCAGGGACAAGTTGGATATGTTGGAAGTAGTGGACTGGGATATTCTGGATCTGCAGGTCCACAGGGACCTAGTGGCCCACAAGGGCCTAAGGGAGATCCGGGTGGGTATACAGGTTCAGCAAGTGCCATTGCTGGCCCACAGGGACCTAGGGGATATACTGGAAGTATAGGCGTTGGGCGTGCTGGGTATACAGGTTCAGTGAGTACAGTAGCAGGTCCACAAGGGCCAAGAGGAGATCCGGGTGGATATACAGGCAGTAGCGGTGCTGCTGTTTGTATAGGGTATTCCGGAAGTCAAGGATGCACAGGGTATACTGGATCTAAAGGAGATCCGGGTGGATATACGGGTTCAGCAAGTACAGCAACGGGATACACTGGGTCTGTAGGTTATGCAGGCAGTAGGGGTATTATTGGATTCACTGGATCGGCAAGTACCGCAGCAGGATACATCGGTTCTACTGGATTCACCGGTAGTAAAGGTGACATAGGATACGCGGGTAGTAGCGGAGCCTCTGTTAGTATAGGTTATTCAGGATCAGTTGGACCACAAGGGCCGATCGGTTATACAGGTAGTATCGGTGTCCAAGGACCCCAGGGACCGGGCGGCTATGCCGGAAGTAGCGGTCTGGGATATTCTGGATCAGTTGGATCATCTGGATTTACTGGTTCAGCAAGCACCGCAACTGGATATTCGGGTAGCATTGGCTATGCCGGTAGTAGGGGTTATGCCGGTAGTAGAGGATATAGCGGATCAGTTGGAGCCCAAGGTCCATTTGGTCCAACAGGGCCAAGCGGCCCAACCGGACCAGCAAGTACCGTTTCAGGCCCAGCAGGGCCAAGTGGCCCAACAGGACCAACAGGACCAACAGGCCCAGCAAGCACAGTCTCCGGCCCAACTGGCCCCACTGGAGTAATTGGGTATACAGGATCAGTTGGTCTACAAGGAAATCAAGGTTACGGCGGTAGCAAGGGAGATCCTGGTGGTTATACTGGCTCGAGAGGATATTTTGGCAGCGCTGGCCCAAGCGGTCCCCAAGGACCGAGCGGTCCAACTGGCCCTGCTGGCCCAGCTGGCGGATATTCCGGTAGTAGAGGATATTCTGGTAGTGCTGGCCTAACACCAACCACTGTTCCCACATCTTCTACTAGCCCTGGCATAATAGGCAACATTGCATATGATAGTCAATATGTCTATATATGTGTTGCTACAAACTACTGGTTAAGGATGTATGCTAGTACGTTCTAACATTGGATAAATATTTCATGAAACAGGCATCAACTATGACAAATCATTTGCAATCTCGTCCCAACGAACACGGAAATATCAGGGTTCAAGGACATATAAAGATATTTGACCCCCAAACTAAAGAAGTGTTTATCGATAAACGTAATGCAATTCATTATGAAAACTTTAGTCTGGCCATGGCACAAAGTTTAAGCAATCAGGGATATGGAACAATTTATGAAATGGCATTTGGCAACGGCGGTTCTAGGATTGATGATACTGGTATTATCACATACCTAACACCAAATGTTGTTGGTACTAACTCTAGCCTATATAATCAAACTTACTATAAAACTGTCGATGCTAAACAAACTTCTGATTTAGATCCTGCTAGAAATTTTATGGAAGTTCGACATGTAATAGGAACAAGTTATAGTGACATACTAGTGAGTTGTTTACTTGATTTTGGAGAACCCGCCGGTCAGGCAGCTTTTGATAATGCCACTGACGCTAATGGCACATTCGTATTTGATGAATTGGGGCTGCTGGGATACAGTCCTGATGGCCCAGGAATGGGGAATCTTTTAACCCATGTTATTTTTCATCCTGTTCAGAAAAGTTTAAATCGTATGATTCAAATTGATTATACAGTTAGAGTCCAAAGTCTTAGTACTGGAATGTAATCATGGCATATACTCTTAGTTTTTCCGATCCAAGCAAAATCATTACTATTGCGGTTCCGGATATGCCACCGGGCATTAATGCTGTTGACACTAGCCTCAGCTTCGTGGGTAAAGGTTATCCAAATTATGGTCAAGTAGTTGATACTAATTTTTTGCATTTATTAGAAAATTTCGCTAGTCCACTGCCACCGACAAATCCGATCGAAGGACAATTATGGTATGATACCAGCAACCCTGATAACAAAGTATTACGTATTATGGACGGCTCTGCTGGTGCAGTTAGCTGGCCAAGTGCTAACGGAATCTATCAACAACCAACTGACCCCGCATCAACAAATAGCAGATTGAAAAATGGTGATCTTTGGGTCAATACTAAATTAAATCAACTAAACATTTATAGTTCGGGAAGTTGGATAGCGATCAGTGAAGTTAGGCAAGGTGCTCTTAACGGATCAATCAATACTATAGTCAATGATAGTACAGGCAATCCTCACTATATTACACAGAATTATGTTGATGGTACAATCGTATCTATTGTTTCTATGGATAATTTTATTCCAAATCCTATTATTTCTGGATTTGGACAATTAATCCCGGGTATAAACATTTACAATGGTGGCTTATTGGCGGGCACCGCATTAGCAGCATCCTCCCTGGCCATTCAAGGTGGTGTTTATGCAGCATCTACTTTCTTAAGAAAGGATGATAATTCTGCTAATCAAGTTATCACTGGTAGGATGTTGTTCAGTACACCTAATTATAGTAATCAGGCAGGTGCTCAAGGACGAGACGGAGTAGTAATTAATATTTTTGGTGGTGATGCAGCGGAATATGTACAGCTTTACAAATTAGGATCGGATGGAATTTTACTGAATAATAAAGCAGGTGGTAGTATTCGTCTACAAACATTAAGTTCTACGAATAATTTGCCAAACGATACTTTAGTTATTTCTAATAAAGTTGTAGCAATTAATACGACCACATCAGCAAATTCTCCTAATTTAGATGTTTATGGTAGCGCACGTATTTTGAATACCTTAACCATCACTACTACATCATCCGCAGCACTCAGTGTAGCTGGCGGAGCGACAATTGGCAGCAATTTAATGGTGGGGGGTGCTATTGTATTAGCCGATGATATTACGGTTTCCGGACAAGTATATGTCAATTGGTTGGATGCAAACGGCACTCCTAAAGCCGGATCTGCAATTTTACCATCTACCACAGAACTATATGATATTGGATCAAGCTCAAAGAAATTCAATAGGGTATATTCCAAATCTTTCGGAACTGTAGACTCTCAATATTTTGGAGTGTTTAATGGACCGGCAACTCAGCTAGCCCAGGCTAGCAACTTTAGAATGATTGGTCAGGTTACTGCCACCAACTTTGCATTTTATGGCAGCGGCACTACAGCAACATTTAGCACAACATTGGACCCATCTGCGATATCAGCTCAACAGGTTGCTACCACATGTTCTGATACTATGACATTTATTGCTATTGATACATCGACTTCAGCAGCCTATTCCGGAATACAACGAGTTACAAGAGCACAAATAAATGCAGGAGTTTACTTACCTGGTATGATAATGCCCTATGGTGGGAATGTTGTGCCTTCTGGTTGGTTAGCATGTGACGGTGCAACATACACGGTGAGTCAATATCCGTATCTAGCAGATGCATTGCAAAATCAAAGTACGGGGAATTTTATCTATGGCGGTGCTGTTCCGTATTTTAATGTTCCAAATTTGAGTACAGCTACATCGGTGACCAAACAGATAGGCACCAATTACCTAACATACATAATAAAGACCTAAAAAATGGCATACTCTATTTTAAATTCTGATGGAACTTCATTAACTATACTAGTCGATGGTAAGGTAGATAAATCCTCATCCAGTTTAGATTTAGTTGGAAAGAATGTGTCTAATTACGGACAATATTTAAACAATAATCTTGTTCGACTTTTAGAAAATTTTGCCAGCGATTCAAACAATTCGCCTAGAAGTCCATTAACTGGGCAGCTATGGTATGACACTACTATTGGTAAATTGCAAGTTTATGACAACGGTAGTTTTAGATCAGTAAGCGGCGCGTTTGTGTCTAGCGCACAACCCAACTTATTATCATCTGGAGATTTTTGGTGGGATTCTTCTAAAAATCAATTAAACATTTTTAATTTAGAACAAGCCTATTTGATAGGTCCAGCATTTCCCAAATCAGTTGGTAGTGCTGGGTGGGTCATGCCGTCTGATACCATAATCAGCAGTACTTCGTCGGATTCCCAGGAAGTGATTCTATTAGAAAATTATGGTAAACCTGTTGGTGCATTAAGTAATTCAGCTTTTAGTTTGACATCGGCTGATTCTAAAATTTATTTCGATTCAGATACTACATCTACTCTAGTGGCCGGATTGACCATTTTAGGTGATATCAAAACTACAGGCCAACTTACCAGCAATTATTTGTCAGCTTTCGTTGATGTTACCTGGCTTGATGTAGCTGGACAAACTGACGTCACTACATATACAGGTTATAATGCACAGAATAGAAAAATTTCTGATATATTGACCAACATGTTTCCAGTTAGAGCCAACACAGCAACTAACGAAGTGGGGGTTCCACTTGGCGCGGATGCAAAAGTCATGTGTAAATTTACTGACCCAGTACAAACGCCTGCTTATCAATTTAGAAGGTTTAAAGTGGTTAATCGTGCAGGTACCGGCATAAGTTGGCAACCATATGAAGTTTATAGTAATACGGGTGTTACTGCTGTAAGTTCAATAACAGGATATGTTAATGTTATACCGTTGGTAGTTTCTTAAAGGATTGATATGTCATATAAAATAACTTTAACCAACGGAACAACTTTATTCCAATTAGCAGATGGAGTCGTTGATACGTCTAATACTAGTATTAGTCTTGTTGGAAAAAACTCTGTTAATTTTGGGGAAGCCCAAAATAATGATTTTGTACATATCTTGGAAAATTTTGCCAATAGTGTTGCCCCGTCTAATCCACTAACTGGTCAATTATGGTATAATAGTGCGAATAATTCGCTGAGTGTTTATAGTGTTGGACTATGGGAACCTTTGGCAGTAGTTACATATTCTGCATCAACCCCTCCATCAGCTCGTTTGGGAAATATTTGGTTTGACACTACAGTTAATCAATTAAAGATAAACAACGGTACGACTTTCGATACTATCGGGCCAGAAGCAGTTGCGGGTTTTGCTAAAACTAGAATGGCATCGGAATCTGTAAAAGATGCATCGGGTATTAGTCATGCAGTGATTAAATGTACATTGAACGGTACTGTTATTGCTGTACTAAGTGCGGATGATTTTGATGTATCGTACGATAATTCGATCAGCGGAATACCGCATGTATTTTCCGGCATAACTATGAACCCCGGATATACGTTAAAAGGGTATGCGTCGACTAGTTCTCAATCAAATTCATTGCTTGGCGGTAATCTAACTAGTTATAGATCTGCATCTACAACAGCACTTGCAAATTCAATAGTTGAACGAGATTCATATGGCGGTATATCAGTCAATACATTGACTGCAACGACCTTATATAGCAGCGCAGGAAAAATTACAGGTGTCTGGAATGTAAACGGGACAATAGTACCTCTTACAGATTACGGTGCAAGTCTAGGGTCATCTGATCTGCATTGGTCACATGTTTACAGCGATGTATTTGATGCGGGGTCAGTTGCCGCAAATTCTATGACATCAAATAATGCGACAATAACTACTCTAAAATTTACAACTATTTCGGATAGTACTAATAATTCGATAAGTGTAATTGATAAAGATAGTACTCTATCTGCGGTTAGTGACACTAGATTATCAACTCAGAAAGCAATTAAAACGTATATTGATTCGGCAATTGCATCGACATTATCTGCAATACAGGCCGCTGATTTTTCATTGCAGTCTCAAATCAACGCATTTGTGAATGTGCCTCCTGGGACAATTTTATACCACGCTGGTACAACCCCTCCTACAGGATATCTGATAGCCAACGGCGCAACAGTTAGTAAGAGTACATATTATAATCTTTGGGTATCACTGGGAGGCGACGCCACCCCATACGGTCAGACTTTGCAGACATTTAATTTACCGGATCTACGCGGACAATTTGTTAGGGCGTTGGACTTAGGAAAAGGAATTGATTCATCGAGGACTATAGGATCACTACAAAGTGAATCATTCAAAAGTCACCAACATATTGGTCAATATGGAGAAAATGGTACTAATGTAAATTTTGGAACTGTACCAGGAACTAACGGATCTGGTGGATCTGGATCAACAGATTACGATCAGCCACAATTTTATACTAGTGCAGTAGGTGGAACGGAAACTCGTCCTACAAATATAGCACTATTACCAATTATCAAAACTTAAAGGTTAAAAAGAATGCCATATATCATAAACAACACAAACGGTGTACCAGTTGCAACTGTAGAAGATGGTTCAGTTGATAATTCTACGAGTTTGACGTTTGTTGGAAAAAATTACAGCGGTTATGGGCAAACTCAAAATGAGAATTTTTATCATTTGTTAGAAAATTTCTCCAGCTCTACCGCACCAGTCTCGCCAGTTACTGGGCAGTTATGGTTTGATAGTTCGTCGGCAAAAAGATTGAACATGTGCTATGATGGGAAAAATTTCAAAGGCATTGCAAACCTAATAAATCAAAGAACAGACCCTAGCCTTACCATGACGCCAGTCGACGGTGACCTATGGTGGGATTCGAGTAATAAACAATTAAAGGCATGGGTTGGCACTATAGCATCGTGGTCCGTAGTTGGCCCCGTGTCCGGAGTTGAAGCAGTGGCAAACTGGACTCCGGAAAGTGTACTGGCACTCGATACTAAATCGTATCCAGTATTAACGGGATATGTTGGAAAAGATCCAGTGATTGTTATATCTGATCACTATTTTGTTCCTGTACTAGCATCGAACTTATACCAAGGTTATTCTAATGGAATACGTACAGGCATAAATTTAAAATATGCAGATGCCTCTGGATCAACTCAACTATATTCGACGTATTTTTGGGGAACCGCTGCTGACTCATTAAAGTCTACAACATCAACTAATGTAACAGTTAATCCTGCTACATCTGGCACATTCTATATTCCATTTGTATCGACCAGTACTGGTGGACAGCCGTTGTATACTACCGGTACTATCAGTTATGATGTCATTACACAGGTATTGAACGCCACTGCCACTTCTGCTAGGTATGCTGACTTGGCGGAAAGATATGCTGCTGATACTGTTTATGATGAAGGCACCGTATTAGTTATTGGCGGAGTTGCTGAAGTTACAACTACTAATCAACATGCTAATACTGCTGTAATCGGACCAGTAAGTAAAAACCCGGCTTATATGATGAATTCTGAGGCAGGAACTGACGAAACTCATCCTTTTATTGCGTTAAAAGGCCGTGTTCCCTGTAAAATTGCAGGCAAAATAACTAAGGGTGAACTAGTGGTAACTAGTCATATTCCTGGATATGCTGCTGCATGGGCTCCGGGTGATGATCCGAATGCTGTAATAGGAAAAGCCCTCGAAAGTCAATCCGAGGGCCGTGGGCTAGTTGAAATTCTAGTAGTTTAGACAGCCATTGGTGCTTTTATGGCATCGTGAAATTGATAGTCAATTAATCCAATATCTTCCATTCCAAATTCTGTGATTACACTAATTTCGGAATTTAATTTCAAAACTGGTGAATCAAAGGGCTTACGAATTAGTTGCTCTTTGACCTGATCGAAGTGATTTTTGTAGATGTGTGCGTCACCAAATGAGATTATCAATTCGTCTGCTGTTAGATTACATACTTGTGCAACCATGTGAGTAAGTAATGCATATGATGCTATGTTAAAGGGAACACCTAAAAACATATCCGCACTACGTTGATACATATGGCAGCTGATTCGCCCGTTACAAATATAGAATTGACAAAACATATGGCAAGGCGGAAGTGCCATAAATTCAATTTCTCCTGGATTCCACGCAGTCATGATATGTCTGCGACCATAGGGATCGTCTTTAATACCCTGTATCAATTCTAACAATTGATCATGATTTTGCAATATAACCTTATTGATTCGAATAAGTGGTTTACGCCACTTGCGCCATTGAACACCATAGATTCTACCTAGATCGGAAGGGTTCCTTTGATAACGCTTTTCTGTCCATTTTGGATCTTTAAGATTATCAGTCCATATGGTTTTTTGATCATTGTGTCGATCACCGTATAATATTTGTCTCAATCGGCTTTCATCTGAACTACCTTCTAAAAACCATAGGAGTTCGGAGACAACCGCTTTCCAGGCCAATTTCTTAGTAGTGACAGCGGGGAAGCCTTCTTGCAAATCAAATTTCATTTGCAATCCAAAAAGACTCCGTGTTCCTACACCTGTGCGATCTGGTCGATCGTCGCCGTTCTCCAAGATATTTTTTAGACAGTCGAGATAAACTTTTTCCGATTGTGACATTAATTATGCTTCCACAGTTAGAGATTTTTTCTTACTCTTTGGAGGATCAATGGCATCGGCCTGTTTACGTAACTGCTGAGCATCTTTGAACAATTTATCAGCCCTGGCTCTCATTTGAGTGGGAGTTAAACTTTCTGATACGATTTCTTGTGAAGGTGTAGAAGTTGCGCCGTCCTCATTTACACTAGAACTGGTAGTGCGAGTAGTGTCATCTTTTTTAGCAGCGGGTTTCTTCTTTTGAGTCCCATCATTTACTGCAAGTTCATCGACAGTGATACCTCTTTGTTCAGCAATTATCTTATTGAGATCTTCTAAAAGAATTGATGCTTGGTTGGTTGGAGTCATCATTACCAATTTAGTAGGAACTTTTTTAAGTTGTCCTCTAGTGTGGCACCATTCTAGCATATTACTGCCATCCGGAAATTGTCGAACGGCCATGATATCTGCAAATTCGTTTACTTGCTGTCCGCTGACATCTTGCAATAAATTCATCAATGCGTCGTGATATGCATCACCTAAGTTGTTAGTTCCAATGACTAACGCACTTGATGGATCTCCCGGAAGTGTACGATAAGCAACAATAACCTTAACGTCATTGTTGATCATCTTTCCGATGTGTTTTAATTCTCTAGCCATTCTATACTCCTTTTAGGCAGCGGGTGTTTCATTTGGGGGAGCAACTGCATTCAAGAATGCATTGACTCGATCGTAAGCTGCACCAACAGCAGACATTTCGTTAGCAGCAAACGCACCTCGACGAACTGCTGTATCAACAATCGAGCGCAAATTTTGCAAATCGTTGATGCTTAATTGTGGTTGCTGAGCAGCTTCGACAGCTTGCTCGGGCATTTGTGCGTGTTCTTGATTTTCCATTTTAATTTCCTTTAATTTAATGTATCAACGGGCACCCTAGAGAAAACATGGTAATTTCTTTGGGATCTTCAAACCCGATCTCCGTTGCTTCGACAACCTTTTTACTTTCGTCCAATATAAAGGTCTTTCTAATAGCATACCTACTATTTAAGTTATAGTTAATCCATAGATCTAACTTCTTGGTATCAAGAGGTATCTTTCGTACAGTTATTTTTACGAAATGCTCTGGGAGGAAAGTTAACTTTCTAACTCCCAGAGCACTCAGCGGATTAACTGTTCCGTGTCGTAACGCCATATTATTTTTCGTAGTAAGCAGTTTGCCCAAACGGTGCGACTATAGATTGATTACCGTGGATGACGAACAATGAATCACAGTAATCTTCATCTCCCCAACTACCGCAAGGATATCCATCTGTAAACATAATGAATTTCTTAGGAAGGATATCTTCATTCTTCATGAATTCATAGTTGGCATCGAAGTCAGTACCACCGCCACCTTTGACTTCGTAACTTAAAATATCATCAGCAGCATCTGGGGTAAATCGAGCGTAATTGTATACCTGTGTATCAAAGCACCACAGATCTAATTTGAAGTCTTTGTATTCGTCCATGATACCTTTGACTTCGCTAATAAAGTCTTGGGCCATCGCATCCGAAATACTGCCACTCATGTCAATAGCAACTGACACATCAATAGTTTCTTCGTTCATCATTCCGGGCAGGATAGCACCACAATGTTGGCTCTTACGATTTGGACGAGCGAAACTAAAATTGCTCTTAAAGATACTTTGGATATTCATACGCAGGATCTGACGCCAGTCCATCTTAGGCTCAGTAAAGTCACTGATCATGCGACGGATACCAGCAGGCACCCGACCAGCACCTGCGGATTGTGCAGCCGCTAGTACAGCTTCTTTCATTTCCTCACGGATCTGACGTTTTTCTTCTGCGGTTAGTCGAGGACGGCCTTTGCCGCTTCCGTCAACTTCTTCACCGCCCTCACCACTACCGTTGCCATTGCCGTCGTCATCACCATCCAAGTGATCGTCCAACAGTTCACCTAACGAACTAATATCGATCTTGATAGCTTTTTCTTCAATGATGGCATAGATCTCTTCATAGCTCAGGCCGCGATATTTGTCATCCTGGAAGATTTTAATGAAGTGGGGCACTACACCAATATTTTCATCTTTAAGGATTTGATTTGCGGCATAGTCAGCGGCAATATTGGACAGTTGAGGATCACGATGATCACGACGTCCCATGTGATCAAATACATTGTGCAATACTTCGTGGGCAAAGCCGAACTCTGCTTCTTTAGGAGTCAACTTATGCACGAAGCCATTATTGTAATAGAAGGTGCGGCCATCTGTGGCCAGTGTGCTACACCAATCGCTGGCATCGACCAACTTCATGCGTGTAGCAAGATTACCAAAAAACGGATGCTTCAACAGCAAGCCCACGCGGGCAGTGATCAGTTTCTCGACAATTTTAGTTTTTTCGGATTCAGTAAATGCACGATCTGTCCAATCTTTTTTAGTGCGTTCTTGTTTCATTACTTTAGACATAGTATATCCTTTCAGTGTAAGTGTATATTATACACTAAATTTATCAAACAAGCAAGTAAAAAGGCCCTTGCGGGCCTTTTTAGTTCTCCATTGCTACAAGGATATACTTGCCATATTTGTCATGGAAGCGATCAAAGTGCTTCAATTTAGAAGCATCGAACGGCAGTTTGTAGCTAGTCAATGCAACCTTAGCGGCCATAACAGTCAGCTCAGTCGGGAAGTTATCCATGATGAACAGGAAGAAGCGATCTGCTTGAGCGTCCCAATCCTTAGCTTTCTTCTCATATGCATCTTGCAATTCGTAGCACAGGCTAATACTCAAAGAATACATCGCAGAGATTTCTTTGATCTTGCAACTAGTAATAGTACCCTTCAAGATATCAGTTGGGTTAGGCATCTGTTTGGCCACACGACGATGTGCCATAAACTTGATTGCCAAGCCTTCGCCAATTGCACCGGCGACTAAATCAGTCAATGTGCTTTCGTCCAGGTCGTCATCGTGTAGCAATTCGCTAACAAAAGACCAAGAACGCGGAGTAGCGAACGCACGGCTTGAGCTCTTTGGATCAAAGTCATACAAGTCTTGTTTGGCAAAGCCAACATAACCAACAACTTGCTCATGCACCTTGTTTTTAACAGCCCATTCTTGCCAATCTTCAAAGTCACTTTTCAGTTCAACGTGGACAAAACGGTTAGCCAACGGCGCAGGCATGCGGTAAGTAACACCTTTGTCTCCCTCACGGTTACCAGCAGCTACAATGCTAACACCCCTTGGTAACACATAAGTACCAACACGGCGGTTCAACACTAACTGGAAAGCCGCTGCCTGTGTAGCAGGAGCCGCAGAGTTCAACTCATCCAAGAACAGGATAGCAGTAGACTCGGGATCAGTAGGCAGTTCTGCAGGAGGTGCCCAAGTCATTGTGTTTTCAGTGGAGTTGTAATAGGGAATGCCCTTGATGTCAGTGGGTTCCCAAAGGCTCAAACGGACGTCAATAACGTCGCGATCTTGTTCGTCGCCGATCTGTTTAACGATATCAGATTTGCCAATACCGGGAGGGCCCCACATGAACACGGGACGCTGGATTTTAACGCACTTGCGGATACTCCGCTTTGCTTGATTAGGAGTAACTGTACGATTAGTGCTGATTGATTCTGCCATAGTGTAGTCTTTCTAAAAAGTTAATTAGCTATTGAACGTAATTTATTGCTTCAATACAGTAATTATACAGCAAATCTACTGGTTAGTCAAGCGGTTTCTTACTTTAGCATCGGTGAATCTAGCAATATTTCCAGAAAACAGGATCATTTGAACTGCTATTTTTTCATCGAAAAGGAATATATGCTTGGTGCTGAGATACCAAGGGCAATCTATGAGATTATCCAATCTTATGATAAGTTGGTTGTTGTAGTCAATACCGTCATCGATATCAACCTTATGGCTTCTGAGATGAGCAGATGCCCTAGCAAATCCTTCATCAGTGAATCGAAGCCCGCCCTTGATTTTATTCCTTGGATTCTGCCACCAAAGAGTGTTTAGTTGTTTTAAAGATTTTTGGTCTGTATCTAGACCCCATTGCTCTGCAAGATATTTGGTTATATCAAGTTTCTGATTCATCGCTTAGTTTTTTACCAGTGGTCAATTGATAAACACTAAAATCTTTAACATTGAACATTTTATTCAACTTGTTAGCTAGATTTATAGCATGACCACTATTTGAGAAAGATACTTTTTTATATTTTGGACCTAATTGATTTGCTACTAAACTGGTAATTTTTAAATTGATAGGTTTATCTTGATAGAATACTGCCCAAATAGCATCGGCCTCTAAGATCTGTTCAGTCTTATAAGTTTTTTTATTTGTTAATTCTAATAGTATCTTAGGTTTTGGCCTACTCATATATACACTCCAAATGTGCGTATATATTTAGCTGTTTATTTAGAAATTTCCACCGTTCATTTTCACTTCGATAGATGCTGGTGCAGCAGGAGCGGCTGCAATTTTATCTAATATTCCGCTTAGTCTAGTCATTACCACCGCTAGGCTATCATAAAGATCGGTATATTCTTTGCTTGACATCACTAGTGTTTTTTGATTAGTCTTTTTAGCAACCCTAGCCTTATTCAAAAAATCTTCTATAGGGTATGTGTCTAGTTGTTGCATGATTGATTGGCCTTTTTCAATGCTATTTTTGATTCTTCTTCAGTTTTCCAAGGTCCATGATAAGGATAACGTTCTAGCGTAATCAATTTTGGGCAGAAACTTTTAACCCACCCCTTGCGGAATTTGATTATATAATGTCCCGCACAATGTTGGCTCTTACTCTTGCTACGTTTGGTATACAAGGGAAGTTTTTTCTGTACGTTGTACAAGGGATCGTATGGTTTAGATTTGCAGGGATAGTCGTATATGACATATTCAACTGGCCCAGCAATTTCTTTTTTGACTTTTTTAATGCTTTCTTCGAAAACAGATACACCAAATGCCGATGTTACATCAGACAGACTTTTGAAAGGTAATGCTCTGCCTTGCTTGAGTAGTACATAACCCTTTTTAACTTTGGCAATTGATCCGATTTTTTCGCTTCCGTCTTTAATTAACCATTCACGGTCGGGGATTAGAGTTTTAGCAGTGGAATTCATAGGGTATATCTCGCATTGAGTGGCTCGGCATAACTTGCTACTTGCTCGCCAACTTTAGTCAAATCAAATTCTGCACAAAATTTCAGTAATCTAACACCCACTTGGGAAATATCTTTTCCGGCAGTAGTTGCTGTATCGATGGTGCCTTTAATGATAGCTTTAATATCTTCGGGCTGTGCAGATAGATCGCATAATTGCACATTACGATTGTAGTCGTCGAGGACGCGATGTTCGACACCTTCGTGGTCCAACCAACGTTGCAACATCATATTGTTCCAACCATAGCCTTTTTTCTCTCTGTCAGCAAATGCTTCGCGCAGACCGACTTTATTCTTAGTGCCCTTTTCTCTAACACCGGGATACGCTGAGAAGACATTATCACTAGTATCGCCGCGCATACACTTTTCAAATAGTAGCCATTTAGGATCGGGCGCAGGCTTTTCTAGTTTCGTTTTCTTATCGATAACCCTCTTGCCCTTGTTGTCAAAATAACCTTCGTGTGTTACAGTGATTTCCATTATGCCATTATATTGCCGAACATTTGGCGCTATCAATTGTGCAAAATCGCCATCAGTACTGATAATAACATGGTTATCATGGGGATGAGCTTGCACGAATCCGGCAATTAAATCGTCAGCTTCTAGCTGAGGATGTTGTAATACAGTGCTATTAGTCTTGTTGATGATATAGTCTTTGAACTGATCAAACGTCTCCCAAAACACCCGATCTTCTTCTTGTTCTCGAGGACTTTGTGCAGCACGACCCTCTGCACGTTGTCGTTTGTAGGGAGGGTAATAGTCTTTGCGCCAGCTACGACCTTCTAAACAGAAAACAATATGATCACCTCTAAAGTCTTTCCATGCTTTGCGAACGCTGCCAAGTACAGTATGGATACTCATACCAATCTTGTCATTAAGATCACCTCTAATGACGTGCCGCGCACGAAAGAATGTGTTAGCTGTATCAACTAGTATGTATGTTTTGTTCATTAAATTTGCTTGGTTTTGATATAACAGGCTTTGACTTGCTTTGCACCAACTTCAACAAGTTGAAAATTGTTACTAATTAAATCGTCGTGTATGGGTTGATGATTATATTTGTTGATATCATCAAATACAAATTTTGTACCTACTACAGATCTGGGATAGAAAAATTGAATTTCTTCAAGAACTGAATTACTTACGTGGGGACCGTCGAAGAAAACAAGACTATATTGATTGACGATTTGTTTATGCTCTTGATAGAAAGGAAATCCGTCTTGAAATCTATCAAAATATTCTGTATCTTCTAAACACAGTACCACTACATTGACAGGTTTATCTTTTAGATATTCGTAAATATTTGTCATTGCAGTATTACGCATATCATTAGTGTAATCAGATTTGGATTTACTGAATTCGCTATCGTAGAAATCAATATTTCCATAAGGATCTAAACAAACAACATTTCGATTTAAATCATTTGCTGCCAATAGGCCTTCAACAATATATTGTAAACTCCCACCAAGGCGTGTTCCAATCTCGCAAATAGCACCATCTATATTTTTAATAGAAGCCGCAGCACGATATAGCACATCATAATCGGAACTATCAGTTGATAGTTGTAAGTTATTATCCATTTTTATCCTATTTCACTTCTACCGTCTTCGCGTAACGCTCGATCAACAAATCCTGCACCGCGACCGTTCATGTCAATGCCTGCATCACCACCTAAATTTCTACATAGTTCACTGAACCATGCATCCACAATTTCTTCATCAGTCGATCCAGCATATCCTTCTGTACGTAATTGTAACACAAAATACTCGTTCCAGTCAAGCTCAAAGAACCCATTTCGAATATTGTCTTTGTTGACATGAGTGTTCATTACCGCCACCCACGGTTCTTTGTTTTCAGTGGCAATTTCTTTTGGAGTCTTTGCTACCGGTGTGGGTTCTACAGTTTTTTTCTTTTTAAAGAGTCCAACGAACTCAAAAATTCCATCTAATATCATTTAAGTACCCCACTCGTTCTTGAATAGTGGCACTTGTAGTCGATCACTGTACCGCCATCCTTTTCGCATTGCCATTTCTGCCACTGCCCGATTATTAAGACTGTACACCCGTTCAACACCACCAACAGGCATAATATACACAGGACCCGTAAAGCCCCCAGCACGAAACTCTTCCACGGCTCTTTCAGCATCTTTCAAATCCTCTTCTGTTGCGATCACAAACTTCAAATAGGCTGTGCCAACTGCTTCATACTCGGCTACAACCTCTGGACAGATAGCATCCGACCATGACTCACCCGAACATGGCAGTTTAGCACTCACTGAGAATGTGATTTCTCTCGCCAGCGGATTGGTGATGTACCAATCCTGTAAATATTCTTTAAACTCTTTACTCAACTTTTGGGTGCCGTTGGTCTCGAATGTGATCTCTTTCAATCCTGCCATCTTGGGATGATCCAACAAGTCCGGATACTGCTTCTGCCAACCCAGCAATGGCTCACCGCCCGTGATCACAAGATGTTCGTCGCGCCATTCCTTGTGCGGAAGCGTATCCACAATAGCATCGGCAATCGCATCAGTATTAAGCACAGGAGACAGATGCTTAAACCTAGGATCCCAACTAGCATAACTGTCACAGCCCGTAGATACCAAAGGCAATTTCTTATACTCTTTATAAAGATCTGGGTTAACATCGTTTGCTTCATTGCTCAATTCTCCACGTGGCATGCCAAAGCCGGCACATTTGAAGTTACATCCAAATGTGCGTAGAAACACAGAAGGGACGCCCATATAACGTCCCTCACCTTGGATACTATAAAATAATTCTGCTATTTTGATTTTGCTCATAAGTTATTATACGCTTGTTTTTTCTTGAAGTCTATAGTTTCCTTTACCTGGGATGGTATTTCTAACACCGCCTACAGGATCTTCAACATCGCCATTTCGTCTAGGGATAAGATGTATGTGTGGCCAATTTACAGTTTGTCCAGCAGACGCACCGTAATTAATTCCGATGTTAAATCCATCGCAATTTCCGTATTCCATCAATCGCTTTCCTTCTTTAACAGCGTCTTCGAAAGCATCTTTTAATACTCCCATGCTATTATATTTAGGCACGAATAAAAGATGACCGTCAGTTACCGGATATCTATCTCTATAAACTGCTACATGAAAATCTTCGCGGACCACATCGTCCCACGGTGCGGTTGACCATTCGATATGTGATGGTCCTTCAAATATGTTATCTGTCATTTTTTCTTACTCTCGAGATATTTCTCGTTATGTATCCATTTGTTGTTTACCAAAAATCCCCATTCTCTTTTTTGAGGGCCGGGCATAAACAATGTCCAACATTCTATATCGGGATCAAGCTCGATACGATGGTAGCTGGTAGCTTTGCATGTTCGAAAATGTCCCGGAGCTCTCCACTTAGCCAACTCGCCGATCTTTTCGCCCTTGCTATTGAATTTAGGAATCCATTCCCAATAACCGCCTTTCAGTATCAGTGTGAAATAGGGCCATGGATGATCATGTACATCATCTGGATCGGATTTTAGGAATTTGTGTAAAAATGCATTGAATGGAAACCAAGTACGATCTTTCAAAAAGATGTAGTATCTTTCTAGATAAGGTTCTTCTGAACCACGGTCCATTATAATGCGTTTACGACCTATACGGTCTAGGAATCTTAAAAAGAAGTTCATATTAAGTTACTGCGTTTTTTAATAAATTCTAAAACTGATGAATCTGATTCTTGACCACCATGCGGTACAAATAATGCACGATTCCTTGGATCGGCGTTATTACTGGGATTGGTTAGATAGTATATTGCCATACTTTGTCTATAAACATTTACAGGGCACGTTAAATCATCTGGAAGTCCGTGCCATGCATGTTTTGTAGTGTCAAATAAAACTGCTCTATTAAATTTATTTTCAATGGTTATTTCGCACCGTAATGGGCGGTCAGTTTCCAGATTGTGACTCCATAGTTCTAAACCGCCTCGCCATTTAGGATTCCAATCCGGAGTCATATATATAATTAGATTATAGTGTCTTTCTAATTTTAATTTAGGATGTATGCTGTAGTCAAGATGTACATTGAGTTTACCGCCTTTATGATGGCAATGCCACCCTCCGCCATGTAAACCGATATCTGTTTTAATCCCTGATTGACCTGTAATATATTCTATTTGAGTTACAAACTCTCGACTATTCAAATATGTAAATGACTGATAAGTTTTTTCAGGAAATCTATCCCAATGATTGGAAGTTTTTTTATCTTCTACAGGATTGTTGTAATGAGTAGTCCATGCCGAACTTTCATAATCTGGAAATTCGGATACCAATTTTTTAACAGTATTGTCATTCCAAAAATTATCAATAATGACATGATTGAATGGCTTAGCTACTAAAAACTCGTCTCGTAGTCTCCCCCAATCTTGATCATTTAAAAAATCATTCATTTAAAATTTTCCAAAAGATTGTCGGCACTAAAAAAGTATTTGGTTAAATTCTCTGCTTGCAACTCGACAGTTTTAACGAGTACATCGTAATAATGCATATTCATTATAATAGTTTCGCATAAGTCCGGACGATGTACTTCGTATGCGTCAAAACTTTCTGTCCATTTGCTGGAATATTTGAAAGTATTATAATACATCTCGCTGTAACTTAGTCGATTTGGTACTAGTGGTATTGCATTAACTATTGCACCTTCATAACAGCTAATGCCAAGTGTTTCTTGTAGGTTGGCACTAAACACCATTTTAGCTTCGCCAAGTAGTGTGTGATATTCGTGCTTGGTTAATTGCTTATCTTGGCAAACTACAAATTCATATTGTGGAAGATGTGTTGCCAAATCTCTAAAAATTTCAACTTGCTTTTCCGGAGCAATACGATGCGGAAATAATATAAGGTCTCGCTTCTTCATGCCTTTATATGGGGTCAATGTTTCCTCCATATACTCCATAGGCCAACCAGTACGAACTATTTTACCGCCAACATAGCGTTCGGCAAAGTCTTCTTCATACCATGGATTTTCTTGAGGATATCCAGCATGAAGTAATTCGTCGATAAACAATTTAACATGGAATTCTGTAGCAAAGTAGTTATGATCAAATGCGTGATAGAAACTCTTCTCAGCATTCCTAACCCATCTTTTTTTGCCTACAAGACGACCTAGGAAATCTTGTGGATCATAACTGCCAGCATGCCATAGTCCGTGTGTAGTTACCGGAATATTCAGCAACTCACTCATGTATTTTAAGTTTATAATACCAGGATGCCAAGCATCAGTAAACAAAAAATGATCACCAGGCTTAACTGCTCCGGAGCAAAATAAACGACCCATCTGCTCAACTTGATTAGCCTTGTAGATATTGGTACCACCAAAATTAAGAAAAGCCCCCGGAGTAGTTGCATTAGGTATATCTTTAGGTCCGTCAATAACATGAACATTGTGTCCTGCCTTTCGTAAGAGATTAGGTACATGGCGCTGCCATTCGCCGGTGTACCTAGATTCCACCGCCTCTATGTCGACGATGTAGATTGCCATTTACTGCTCCTGACGTGACTTAGACTCACGTCGTGCCTTACGTTCGAGATATTCTCGCTCTTGTTGAAAACGCCAGTAGTCCTGACTCTTATACATATCCGAAGGACTGTATGGTAGCAGATTTAATCTGCAATGATCCAACCAACGATCCAGATCATCAAAGATCCGAGTGACCTCAGGTTTCATTTTAAGAGTTTTTTGAATATAAGCGGGTTGCGCCATTTTAGTTTTTCCTAATGTTAGGGTTGATTACGGAATATAAGTGAAGCACCGTTTTCGTCGTCTTCGCTTACACTGATAAGAGTCTGTCGACCCGGATACCTTGCTACGATTGTCGCATTAAGTTCACGAGCAATCATTTCACAAGATTTGTGGTTGAGTTCGAGGGTGCCATTGCTGTAGCACTTCTCGAGCCAACGCTTAAACTGGATAAATTCAATGTCACGGTCATCATCAAACACTTGAATATTGACTTGGAAATGAAAAATGTGTCTATGTGGTGTTGCGAGGAAACTGACATCATATTCGTCGCCTGTTGCCAAGTTGGGATCAGTTGCGGCAGCAGGGTAGCAGTGTATTCCCTCCTTCTGGAATCTCACCCATATCATTGATAAATCATTGTTCATTTTACAGTCTCGTCTTTCGTGTATTGATCCCAGTAAGTATATTTCTCTTTGGACATGAGATCATGAAGTTGGTGCGTCCAAACACCGGAATTAGTTTTACCCCAAGTAATATCATCTAACTTGAGAGTAGCGTTGTAATTGAGTTGTTTAATATATGGCAGTTTACAACTAATCATGGGAACAAATCTGTCGTGCTCGTTATATCCGGATTCGATAACACCTTCGACATGCTCGATCCCAAAGTCTAAGGTAACCCAATAACCTGCTTTTAAACAACCAAAGATTGCATCATCCCAAGGTGCCCATTCACTGTGTGTTGTTGCTTTAGGTTTGAAACTTTGGCTAGTACCAAAGTAAATTTGTTTAATGTCAGCATCTTCATTTGCCCGTTGTAGGATTTCTTCCAATGGAGGTGTGCCCACAACAAACAATGTTTTCATACCATGACAAATAGTATGCTCGACCTCGTACCCTGTAAAGTAAACGACATTTAATCGCTCTTCAGTGTTTAGTCCCATTTAATATAACCTCTGCTATAGCCCTCGGGCCTGTTGATACCATCTATAAAGGCTTGTTGCCATTCTGTAGTACGATTATACGCTCTTGTCCAGAACTTGTCAACATTTAATAAACCATTTTCAATCATCCATACACCAACTTTCATGCATTGATGAAAATTTTCGTTTCGCGGACTTGGTCGAACTGTTGTGCAGGCTTTCCAAAGCTGTTGCTGTGCTTCTTCTCTACTAACAGCCTTGCCAATTGCGTCAATAATCAATGCATTATTATTTAGGTCAATATCAGTGCCCAGTGCATATTTTCCAGTTAGATCAACAACAATATCATAACTTTTGCTAGTACCAAGTGATAATTTGTCACCCCATAGTTCTTGATTACTAGAACCTAATACATCAATATTTTTATAATTTTTTGATTTAATCAGTGTCTGATATGCAACCCATGCTAGAAAGCCGCTGCCAATAATTAATATACGATCATCGTTGCCACGATCTTTAAATTGTACAGTATTGATACCACAAGCGACTGGTTCAATAATAAAACGTGGATGCGCTTCTGGGACCTTGACAAACTCTCCATCGCGCACATTGTAGTAGTCTGCATATGCAGGTTCACCGCGGGTTGCAACATAATCACCTTTTCTAACTCCAAAGATGTTTACGCCTACTTTGGTAACTTGTCCTAGTCCTTCGTGTCCGCTCATGTGTATTGGCAATGGTCCAAACTTCCCTACCATCATGTCGACGTCGCTGCGACATACTCCAGTCATTATAGCTTTAACTTCGATCTCGTCGTCACCGGGTTCCTCTTTTTCCCAAAAAGTTTCTCGGAACTTACCAGCTCCATCGGTATACAGTAAATTTACATTCATATTTTTTCTATTTGTTTATGGATCCAAATATCTTGATCACGCTGTATTTGCCAGAAATCATCATTGTCGATATTGTCAACAGCATCTTTAATCATGCGTTGATATGCATCTTCTGGACACAGTCCTAATTGGAAAACTACAACACTTTCATCTTTCATCGTAAACTCGATGTTTCTTCGATCAGCAACGTCTGATTTCCAGTTTGCTGTCAGTGTCCATTTTTCACCATATGTTAATTTGCAATAATCATCGACATCATACACGCCATCTTTATTAACAGTGCCATAATCTGTACGGCTTAGACTTTCTAAATTCCAACGCTTTGCTTTTTCTGTAGTGCTACTTAGACTATAGTCCTTCCAATAGGGATTACACGAAATAAACAAACTCAATAGGTGGGGAGTTAAATCTCTACTTACTCCGCCAAATGCTAATTTTTTTGTAGTAAACCATGTGCCTGGATTTGGCACACGATCCTCATTGATCCAATTAAAATTAACCTTGACAGCTAATTCTGCTATATATTGCAATTCAGGAATCTTTGCACGCCACATATTATTTTTAACCATCATGAATCTAGTTTGGTCAAAAGAATCTAAAAGTTGTCTCCAGCTATTACTATCGGCAACTCCGGGCTTTTCAATAAACACGATCTTTGAATGAGGTGCAATTTTACTGGCAATATCGAAATGTGTAAAATTAGGTGTACAGACATGTGCTGTATCAAATGGCTTTTCCGATAGAATAGCTTTATCTAAATTATCATAGGTTGCACCCTTGGAAGTATCGGTGTCCACGGTAACAATTTCATGCCCGAGATTTTCTAAAACAGTTTTATATAACTGTCCAATTCCCATTCCTATAATAATGCTTCTTGCCATTGCTTACTTCCAATCGTCGTTAAATCCATATGATGCATAATCAAAAAAGCTACCTTGTACCCAAGATCCAAAATGTATGATCCTTAATGGGGATTTGGCGTTCTTTACTAATTTTAGCATGTCGTGACAAATTTGTAAATCGCTTTCTACATATATTGTATATCCTTCTTGACTTGCGATTCTAAATTTGTACTCGGCATTAGTTTCTTCGAGAGATGTTTCTTTCATAAACAACTTATTAGGTTGCTTGGTCATTTGTAACAACCATTTTTCTGTAAGTGGCCTAAACTTTTCAGGCCTCGCAGTTACAACGTCGAAATCATATGTTGGGTTGAATAAAGGTATCTCCTTAAGCAACAACTCAAAGAAATGTTCGTCTAACATATCTTCAATATAATGATGGTCTGGCAATAATACGCCATCCATATCAAATCCAATTAATATTACTTTATTCGTCACGGTATCTTACTCCATAATCTTGACTAAATTTTCTACTACCCCATATTGGCTCTTCGGCAAAATATGGAAGTCGAGTTCCTTGTATAATTTCATTACGCACATCTTCGGGAGTGTGCCAGTCGCTGAACAATACTGCCCATCGCCATTCAGTCGTTGGGTAATATCTTTTCATAAACAGTTTGGTGTCCTTGTACGTTGTGCCTGATAAAATATTGTCATCTACAAACACAATTCGTTCGGGATCTCTACTAGTAATTAACTCACCGCGTTCTGCCCAATATGCACCTAATGGCAATTTAAGTATCTGCGCTATCCACATGGCGTAACTAAATCCGCTACGTGCTACGGCAACAATTTCATTTGGCTTGAACTCATCAATCTTTAAAAGCATTGTACTGAAATAGGATTCGCCTTCAGTGTCGGGCATTTTCCTCGGCTGTCCTGGAAAGTCTGTAAACTTATTCATCGATGTCTTCCTCTAAGGCGCGTAGTGCATCATCATCTGGATTTGACAAATCAATTTCATTTTGATTTGTAACTTCGAATTCAAACAAATTAAAATAAGTATTACGTGCCATTCCATCTTGACTACGTGTACCTTCTAAGTCGCGTAAGAATGTAATGCCTTCCTCGATCATAGCGAATGCTTCGTCTTTAGTCTTGGTGTTGAACAAATCTTCAACGAAACGATCAAAATATAGAATGTTACGCGGAACCCATTCGCTGTATTCGTCGCTCTTATCTTTGTCCCTAACTTTTTTCCATGCACGCCAATCTGGCTTGTACTTGGTACATTCAACGTCCATTAAATGATTAGCAGTTTGTACACTTGTAATATGACTGTTGACATTATGTGCCATCATGAGTGCATAGCTAAAACTGTCCCAACTTGTAGATCCCACTTTATCAATTTTATTTTTATCACCCATGACTTGCCATAGAGTTTTATCGTTTACAAATTTTGGTTCTTTGTATAATTTTGCAGGATCAATACCACGTTTAGCAACTTCGGACATATTGGGAATACCGTTTTTATAGTAACAGATATCCCCCATCGTCAAGCGGCTCGAGATTTCGCTTGTGAATGGGAATGGAATTTCACTGCCTGCAAGAGCCTTGGTGTCTGTGGCTTTTTCCATGATAGTGCTCCATCGCTTGGGCGAGTGCTGTGGATTTGTGTAGACAAGTCCGTGTGCTGTTGCGATAAACGGTGAGGCGCAGTCAAAAGATATGGTAAAGTCTTCATTGATATGTTTCCTTATTTGTCGTTGAATTGAAGTTAAAAAGCAAGCCCAATCTAACTGTGCAGTTCCCAAAAAATGCATCCAGTTTTTACCTTCCAGTAAACCATCTTCGCGTAAGGTCATTAGACGTTTGAGTGTGACATCCATCATACTCATATTAGCACCGCCCATTGCCCAACCCTCTGCTGCTTTGTCTTCCCATACAGCAGGATCACTAAATTCTTTAACACCTTGATACCATTGTTCAGCACGTTCCCAGTCGCCACCCTGTAGAACATTTAAGAATTTAGTTTGTCCCAAACGATTCTTCAAAAAGTATTCGTTATTGAATCTTGTCTTATCCAAACAGTCCTCAAAAGTTTTTAAACCAGTTTTTGCAGTATGATTATGATCACACGCCCATGTTGGAACGTCGAGCATCATGCTCCAGTCGGCGGTTACTTCCAACCACTCTAAAATGCTTTGGCGCGTTTTAGTTGCACTCGGACCCTCAAAGTTCAACCAATCAAATTTCAATACACCTTTACCAATTTGGAATCCGCCGGAGTCGCCTAAGATCATAGTTTTACTGCGATCTCTTTGCTGTATCATACTTTCCTTGGTCATAGTTTTATTTAGATCAAGTGTAGCATGTCCTGCAGAATACAGACCATATTTGTAAGTAAAGTATCCTTGTTCTTCGTTTAAGAAGTTCATGCCTTCGACACCGCGATCAAATCCTTTAGGAATACGATCATCGGGGATAAACTTTTCTAATCGTTGTTTGGCAATATATGTTCCATAAAAACTACTAATAGCTGGAAGATATATCGCATAATCCCTTTGTAAGGGAGTTAAATTTACTGGTGGTTTATTCATCTTGACTTAATATCTCTGTTATTTTTAATTGTTCTTCTGCTCGGGCAAGTTCTTGCTTGATGAGATTTATATTTTCTCTAGCAATTTTAACAGCAGGATTGTCGCTGGGCAAGGAAAAAAGAACTTCTTCTTCACGTTTCTTTTTCCTTGCCCATTCTAACACCATTAGTGTTTCATTGTCGAGCTCGGCAGTAGCGTAACTGGTGTTAATCTTTTGCCAGCCTTCGCCGGTAAACACTTCCAAGTCTGTGTTGTTAATACGTAACATACCCTGGATAGGGTTATTAGCGTTGGGTCCAACATAGGGCAACGCAGTATTCCCACCTTCGACAACAACACACCCCTTACCCATTAAACCTTTGATCATGGCATTGCTGGGATGATATATTTGTAAGTGGCAATGCCGCTGTCAAGTTCGATTTGCATAGCGCCGTCATTGCTGAAACTCATCTTAGCATTGTTGGCATCTGCAATTTTTAGAATACTCAATACTGGTAACACAGGCCATGTCCATGCTTTGGTAATTTTACCTGTGATACCTGTGGCAAATATAAACTCGCCACCATGTGTGCTTTGGTCGCCAAATGTAAACACCAGCTTGTCACCATCAGTTTTTGCAACAAATGTGGTGTGCTCTGTATTAGCCCCAGCTTGGAATTGGAAACGCTGTACTGAGCTCAATGTGGGTGCAACTTCCACATGCCAGTTAACTCCGCGGAATTTAACTGT
>Ga0209188_1000038_pt1 | contig 146056 bp, 145 predicted proteins | sample C_130625_EF_Meta_FD_187307 | JGI IMG/M metagenome (GOLD analysis project Ga0209188, IMG submission 187307) | Freshwater microbial communities from Lake Croche, Canada to study carbon cycling - C_130625_EF_MetaG (SPAdes) (version 2) | ecosystem: Environmental > Aquatic > Freshwater > Lake... | reverse complement strand
AGATACCAGCGGAAATCGGCAGCGAAATCACTCTTGACCAAGTCCTCGCCGTTGGCGAAGGCGCTTCACTGAAATTAGGTGATCCATTGGTTAATGGTGCAGCTGTGATGGCCACTGTCGTCTCCCAAGGACGTCACGATAAAGTGACAATCTTTAAGATGCGCCGTCGCAAGCATTACCAAAAGCACCAAGGCCATCGTCAGAATTTCACTGAAATTTTGATCAACACGATTAAAGCCTAATTCAGGGTAGGAGAAAGATATGGCACAGAAAAAAGGCGGCGGCTCAACACGAAATGGCCGCGACTCAGAATCGAAACGCTTAGGCGTTAAGGTATTTGGCGGCGAGCATATAAATGCTGGCAGCATCATCATTCGTCAACGTGGCACACGTGTTCATCCGGGTGCTAACGTTGGTATCGGTAAGGATCACACTTTGTTTGCCTTAATTGACGGTCAGGTGGAATTCGGCGTTAAGGGTGCTTTGAAAAAGGCCCAAGTTTCAGTCTTGCCTCGTTCGTAAGGCGCCTGACTGAGACTCGTTTGATTCAGATTTATTCCGAATTTAACTCTTAGGAACAGGCCTCGCTAAGCGAGGCCTTTTTTATTCATGAAATTTATAGACGAAGCACGTATCGAAGTCATTGCCGGGCAAGGTGGTGCCGGAAGCGCCTCTATGCGTCGGGAAAAGTTCATTGAATTTGGCGGTCCTGATGGCGGTGACGGCGGTAAGGGTGGAAGCGTATGGGCAATAGCCGATCGCAACATCAATACTTTGATCGATTATCGCTACGCAAAAACACACACTGCGAAAAATGGTGAGCCTGGTCGAGGTGCTGATTGCTATGGCCGCGCAGGTGATGATATTGAATTACGTATGCCTGTTGGTACCATCATTGCTGACTATGAAACTGGCGAGCCAATTGCCGACTTAACGACGCATGGCGAACGTCTTTGTTTGGCACAGGGCGGCGTTGGTGGTTGGGGCAATATTCACTTTAAGAGCAGCACGAACAGGGCGCCACGTCAAAAGACGAATGGTAAACCTGGCGAACGTCGAAAATTAAAATTGGAATTAAAGGTATTAGCCGACGTAGGTTTGTTGGGTATGCCTAACGCAGGTAAATCGACACTGATTACTGCGGTTTCTAATGCGCGTCCAAAAATTGCTGATTATCCATTTACTACATTGCATCCAAACCTAGGTGTAGTGCGTGTAGGTGCTGAGCGAAGTTTTGTGATTGCCGATATTCCAGGTTTGATTGAAGGTGCGGCTGAAGGTGCAGGGCTAGGCCATCGTTTCTTACGCCACCTCCAGCGTACCGGCGTATTACTGCATTTAGTTGATATTGCTCCATTTGATGCGAATGTAGATCCAGTAGCAGACGCTGTTGCGATCGTGAATGAACTGCGTAAGTACGACGAAGCCTTGGTTGAGAAACCACGTTGGTTGGTGCTGAATAAGGTCGACATGATTCCTGAAGAGGATCGAAAAAAAGTTGTAGCTGATTTTGTGAAGAAGTTTAAGTGGAAGGGTCCTGTCTTTGAGATCTCTGCATTAACAGGTTTGGGTTGCGACAAGCTTTGCTACTCTTTACAAGATTATTTAGATTCTGTACGTCGTGACCGAGATGATGCTGATGAGCGCGCTCAAGATCCTCGTTATCAAGATCAGTCGGAAGATAAAAAACCAGATTAAATATTTAATTTGCTATGAATGCTAAAAAAACTCAACGGATTGTCATAAAAGTGGGATCCAGCCTCGTTACCAATAATGGTGAGGGCTTGGATCACACGGCGATTGCTAGGTGGGCAGAGCAAGTGGCTGGCTTATTGAATGCTGGGCATGAAGTGTTGATGGTTAGCTCTGGAGCTATTGCTGAAGGTATGCAGCGTCTAGGTTGGTCTAAGCGTCCACAGGAGATTCATCAATTGCAGGCCGCTGCTGCAGTGGGTCAGATGGGCTTAGTACAGGTGTACGAAAGCTGTTTTGCACGCTTTAACCTCCGTAGCGCTCAAATCCTATTGACCAATGCAGATTTGGCAGATGCTGAACGTAATGCAAACGCTCGAGCTACTCTCGATACTTTATTGAAGTTGGGCGTGGTTCCAATCATCAACGAGAATGACACTGTAGTAACGGATGAAATTAAGTTTGGCGATAACGACAGCCTTGCTGCTTTGGTAACAAATTTAATTCAAGCGGACCTGTTGGTGATTTTGACTGATCAAGGTGGTCTTTTTACTGCTGATCCACGCCAAAATCCCAATGCTACTTTGCTCTCTGAGGCTATTGCGGGCGATCCTACACTGGAAAAAATGGCTGGCGGTGCGGCTAGCGAACTCAGCAAGGGGGGCATGCTAACTAAGGTATTGGCCGCAAAGATTGCCGTAAAAACTGGTGCAGCTACGGTGATTGCCTCTGGACACGAGACTGAGGTACTAACCCGCTTAATAGCGGGGGAAAAAATTGGCACTTACTTAAGCGCCAAATAATAAACGGCTTAGCAGCCCCCTTTTTTATTGAATACCGTTTGAATTAGTTGGTTTTTGTCCGCCAATAAAGCCATTCGGGTTAAGAGAGCTCAAAATATTTTTGATGTTCTTTTCTTGGGAATTGAAGTTACAAAAAGCACCTTGGGCTAAAGAAGCCTGGTATCTGTTCGGTATATCACTTTGAATATTTTTCCAACTACCTAGTGGATTCTCTTTCCAGCCAGTACTCTCATAGGTGCCGTAGAGGCGCCACTGAAATGAATCACAACGAATGCCTTCATACTGACTTTGTTGACCACCGCTTGGATTCGTGATGACAACAATATAGCGAGTTACTCCATCTGCGCCAATCAATATGGAATCGGTATCAACTGCAAACTTAAAGATCGTGCGTTGAGAAACGTAAAAAGGTACTAAGGTAGTTTGATTGGGAGGGTTTAGCGGCATAGCAGTTGTGCCCTCTTTAAAAACCATTGGTGCAAAGGGGTCTAAACCACTTTGTAGTGGATCACCGGCACACGCAGATAAACCCAGACTCAGAACAGCACTGTAAAAATAGAGATTAAAGCGCTTTAGAGAGATAGTCATTTTGCTTGGTCTTTTGGGTTGTCATCTTTAGTTTGCTCATGTGAGCCGCCATAAAAAGATTGAATTAAATCAAGAGGGGATCCCCAGGCAAGCTGCTGCATGCGCATACCGCGGGAAAGGAAGCGCGCTAATTCAGAGAGTGCGAGTTGATAGACTTCACGCTTAAAGTCAATGACTGCATCTAATTGAATCCAGAATGGCACCCAACGCCAGGCGTCGAATTCAGGGTGTTCAGAAGCGCGTAATTGAATATCACTATCTAGACCAACCAGACGCAAAAGAAACCAAATTTGTTTCTGGCCGCGATATGCTGCACGATGGACTCGAGTGGCGTTTTGACGGCGCAAGTATTCCTCAGGGACGTCATAGCGAAGCCAATCCCTGGTGCGTCCAATAATTTGGACATGCTCCGGCAGTAAGCCAACCTCCTCTTGCAATTCGCGGTACATAGCCTGTTCAGGACTCTCACCATGCTGAATCCCGCCCTGCGGGAACTGCCACGAATGCTGCCCAACGCGTTTTCCCCAGAAAACCTCGTTACGGCTGTTGAGGAGGACAATGCCGACATTCGGGCGATACCCTTCACGGTCAAGCATGATCGTGCCTCAAATCCTTTAAAATCAACGATTTGATTATATCCATACATGAAAGCCTCACAATCATTTCTCGCCACGCTGAAAGAAGCCCCCTCTGACGCTGAGGTGGTTTCGCATAAACTCATGGTGCGCGCAGGTTTAATTCGCAAGCTGAGTGCAGGTATTTACAACTATTTGCCGCTGGGTTTGAAAGTCATTCGTAAGGTGGAAAACATCATTCGCGAAGAAATGAATCGAGCTGGCGCAATTGAATTACTGATGCCAATGATTCAGCCAGCTGAATTGTGGCAAGAGACTGGCCGCTGGGAAAAGATGGGCCCAGAATTACTGCGCATCAAAGATCGCCATGATCGTGATTTCTTAATTCAGCCAACCTCCGAAGAGGTGATTACTGATTTGGCTCGTAATGAGATTAAGAGTTACAAGCAATTGCCTGTGAACTTTTATCAAATACAGACTAAGTTCCGCGATGAGCGACGTCCTCGCTTTGGCATCATGCGTGGTCGCGAGTTCAGCATGAAAGATGCTTACTCATTTGATCGGGATGTTGAAGGCCTGAAGAAGTCTTATCAAGTCATGTTTGATGCGTACACACGCATCTTTAAACGTATGGGTTTGCAGTTCCGTGCAGTGACAGCTGACAACGGTGCTATTGGCGGGTCAGGTAGTCAAGAGTTTCATGTGATTGCCGATACCGGTGAAGATGCGATTGTGTATTGCCCTCATTCTGAATACGCAGCCAATTTGGAAGCGGCTGAATCTTTATCTTTGATTGCGGCTCGTGCTGCTGCAACTCAGGCAATGTCTAAGGTGCCAACGCCTAATAAAACTAACTGCACAGACGTAGCTAAGTTCTTAAATATCCCACTTCAATCTACAGTGAAGTCCTTGCTGTTCGCTGCCGATCAAGAAAAAGGCCCAGCAAAACTCTTTATGTTGTTGATACGTGGAGATCATGAGCTCAATGAAGTAAAAGCAAGCAAGATTCCTGGTATGGCCGAATCTCGTTTTGCAACAGAAGCAGAGATTAAGCAAGCATGTAATGCGCCTGCAGGATATTTAGGTCCTGTTGGCGTAAGTGCTGATGTGACTGTAGTTGCTGATCGTACAGTTGCCAATATGGCTGACTTTGTCTGTGGGGCGAATGATGCTGGCCATCACTTGACTGGTGTGAACTGGGGTCGTGACTTAGCAGAGCCATTGGTATTGGATCTTCGCAATGCTGTGATTGGCGATCCTTCCCCAGATGGTAAAGGCGTTGTTGATATTTGTCGGGGCATTGAAGTGGGTCACGTATTCCAATTAGGCACACGGTACTCTGAAGCGATGGGTTGTACCTATTTGGATCAACAAGGTAAAGCCCAACCGATGGTGATGGGCTGTTACGGCATTGGTGTGACTCGTTTGCTTGGTGCAGCAATTGAGCAAGGCCATGATGAGAAGGGCATTATTTGGCCAATCTCGATGGCACCATTTGAAGTGGTGATTTGTCCAATGGGTTACGAAAAATCAGAGGCAGTTAGAGCCGCATGTGATCAATTACATGACGAGTTATTGACAGCTGGTATTGATGTGATTCTAGATGATCGCAATGAGCGCCCGGGTGCGATGTTTGCTGACTGGGAGTTGATTGGAGCACCATTGCGCATTGTGATTGGCGATCGTGGTTTGGCAGATTCTCAGGTCGAATTTAAAGGCCGTACCGACGCTGAGTCACAAAACATTCCACTGGGTGATATCAAGGCAAAAGTAATTGCTGCGGTACAAGCTGCTAAGCAATCTATTGCTTAAGTTTTACTTTTGGGTTTAGTTACTTTTTAAAGAGCCCGCCAATACCCTTGGCGGCTCCTTTAGCAGCCATGCCCGCCATAGCGCGCGCCATCTTTCCACCCTTGAATTGCTTCATCATGGTTTGCATTTGTTCAAATTGAGCTAGTAAGCGATTTACTTCTTGCACTTCCACTCCTGAACCTGCAGCAATCCGACGCTTGCGACTGGCTTTGAGTAATTCTGGCTTTCTGCGCTCCTGAGGGGTCATGCTGTCAATAATTCCACGCATACGCGTAGTTTGTTTATCGGCATTACTGAGGTTTGCTTTAGATGCTGCTTGCGCGACTTGGCTAGGTAATTTATCCATCAAGCTCGCCATGCCGCCCATCTTTTGCATTTGCATGAGTTGATCGCGGAAATCCTCTAGATCAAAACCGCCTTTAGAAATCTTGCTGGCCAGTTTTTCTGCTTTAGCGACGTCAACGTGTTGCTGAGCTTGCTCAACCAAAGCCAGAATATCGCCCATACCCAAAATACGGTTGGCCATGCGTTCAGCATCAAATGCCTCAAGGCCATCCATCTTCTCGGCGACACCGATAAATTTGAGTGGTACACCGGTAACCTGGCGCACAGAGAGCGCCGCACCGCCGCGGGAGTCGCCATCGAGCTTAGTTAGTATCACGCCAGTCAATGGCAGGGCCTCATGGAAAGCCTTAGCTGTATTTACAGCATCCTGTCCCAGCATGGCATCCACCACAAATAAGGTTTCAATCGGGTTGAGGCTCGCATGCAAAGTTTTGATTTCTTGCATGAGTGCTTCATCGATGCCTAGACGACCTGCGGTATCCACTAATACAACATCAAAGTAATGACGGCGTGCCCAGTCAAGTGCAGCCAGCGCAATGTCATTTGGTTTTTGACTAATATCGCTCGGGAAAAACTCGGCGCCAACCTGTTTGGTAACAGTCTCTAATTGCTCAATGGCAGCTGGACGATAGACGTCACAAGAGACTGTCAGAACTTTCTTCTTCTTTTTCTCTTGCAACCACTTTGCGAGTTTGCCGACGGAAGTAGTTTTACCTGCGCCCTGCAAGCCAGCCATCAGGATCACTGCAGGAGGTTGTGTTGCTAGGTTAAGTTCACCGCTTTGATTGGTATCGCCTGTCATGACATGGGCAAGCTCACGTTGAACTACGCCAACAAGGGCTTGTCCAGGGCTCAAGCTTCCAACCACTTCCTCGCCAAGGGCTTTAAATTTAATTTGCTCTAGTAATGACTTCACGACTGGGAGGGCTACGTCAGCCTCCAATAAGGCTAAACGGATTTCCCGAAGCATTTCTGCAGTATTGGTTTCAGTCAGGCGAGCTTGGCCCCGCATTGTTTTAACAACGCGAGATAGACGGTCGGTGAGGTTTTCTAGCATTTATCGATTAGACTTTCCACATGGATATTTTAGGTTACTCAAGTTACGGATGGCTTCCTTCCGCACTTTATTTAGCGCTTTTACTCATTTTGAGCTTCAAAGCCAAGAGCGGCGTGGAGTCTGGGTTATCTGGCACCTTGGTGCAAGCTGCAATTTTTGTGATTTTGGTGATTCATGGGGTGCAACTTCATGACTCTGTATTCACATCTCAAGGCTTTGTATTTGGGTTTGCTCAAGATTTGTCCTTGATTGCCTGGGTTGGCCTAGCTTTTTATTGGTTTCAGTCTTGGTTTTTGCCCATTTCCAGTCTGCGTTGGATGGCACTAGTGTTTGCAATGATTTGCGCGTTCCTTCCTAGTCTTTTTCCAGGAATCTTAATTTCTCCGAAGGCTGTTGCAGATCCTTGGTTTAAAGGCCATTTTGTTGTGGCAACGATTGCGGTGGGATTGTTAAGTTTAGCGGCAATGCATGCCATATTGATGAGTGTGCAAGATCGTGCTTTGCATCGTCAGTTGGCCATTATTCCTAACAGTCGTATTGCGCATTGGCTGGAAGAGCTTCCACCTTTAATGACTATGGAAAGTATCCTATTTAACTTACTCTACGTCGGTTTTGCATTGCTCAGCTTGACTGTTTTCTCCGGACTGCTGTTCTCCCAAACCTTGTTTGGTAAACCGCTTGTGTTTGATCACAAAACTATTTTTGCCTTGGTCTCTTGGTTTTTATTTGCAGGCTTATTGATAGCACGTTGGCGAGTTGGATTGCGTGGTAGAGCTGCCATTCGGTGGGTGTTGAGCGCATATACTGCCTTATTGCTTGCATATGTTGGTAGTCGCTTTGTAATTGAAGTCATCCTTCAGAGAACTTAAATTTTGTTTAAGTGGCTTTTATTGTTTGCAGGTGCAGGTCTTTTTTATCTTTGGATCAAAGGAAAAAAAAAGACAGAACTGAATGCAAAAAACTCACCTAAGCCCAATAAAGGTCAGCCTGAAAAGCCTGCTGCACCTGAGGTAATGGTGCAATGCCATTGCTGCAAAGTACATCTACCCGAGTCAGAAGCATTCATGTTTGACGAACGTTTTTATTGCTCGAAAGAGCATCTTCAGACTTTGGATCTACAGGGCTGGGTTGGTGATGCGCGCTGGAATATTTCACCAAATCAAGATGCTAGACCAGAAAATATTGATCCTGATTTGGTGGTGATTCACCACATCAGTCTTCCGCCAGGCGAGTTTAGAAATCGATCCTCTTGTCAGTACATTGTTGATTTTTTCCAAAATAAACTAGACCCAAGTGCACATCCATATTTTGCCGAGATCGCAGATCAAAAAGTGTCCAGCCACTTTTTAATTACCCGCTCTGGTGAGTTAATTCAGTTTGTTTCCACGCAAAACAAAGCCTGGCACGCCGGCAAGTCGACTTTTCAGGGGCGTGAAAAGTGCAATGACTTTTCAATTGGCATAGAGATGGAGGGGGATGGAGATTCCTCATTTGAAGCCACGCAGTATCAAGTCCTAGCAAACCTCATTGCGAAATTGGTAAGAACATATCCCCATTTGCAATTTGCTGGACACAGTGACATTGCACCAGATCGAAAAAAAGACCCCGGAATTTATTTTGATTGGAAAAAGTTCCAAAAAGAGACAGGTATTTCTGCTGAAAAATTTCCTTTTGGCTTAAGTTCTCGATAAGCCTCTTTCTGTATGTAAGCATACGCTTACTTCTGTAGCCTTTGTATAAAAAGGGCTAAAAAATCTGCACCAAAATAACCCTAAAAAATTGTTGATTACTTAGTAAAAATACTAATAAGTATTTGTCATAAATGGCTTACTAAATATCAAATATTTCCCTATACTTAGTGCCTAATACACTTCAAAACACTAGATGTAGTGTTTTAATCCAGCAATACCCCATTGTTTTTTAACGATATTTTGTCCAAATAACTATATATACGCAGGAGCAACATGACATACGCTAATCCACAGGCAGGCCAATCAGCTGGAGCGAATAACCCAGGAATGAGTTCTGCGGGGGCAGTAAATCAAGCTCCTTCTGCCAGCTTTGTAGCTGGTGGTGTTGGTGGCACTCAGGCAACCCAGTTGTCTGATTACAAAATCATTCGTCGTAATGGTTCAGTTGTTGCGTTTGAGCCATCAAAGATTGCTATTGCTGTAACTAAAGCATTCTTGGCTGTTAATGGCGGTCAAGGTGCTGCTTCAGCACGTGTTCGCGAGCAAGTTGAGCGGTTGACTCACTCTGTTGTGCGCGCTTTGTTGCGTAGCCGACCAAATGGTGGAACTTTCCACATTGAAGATATTCAAGACCAAGTTGAATTGGCTTTGATGCGTAGTGGTGAGCACAACGTTGCTCGTGCATATGTTCTTTATCGTGAAAAGCGCAATCAAGAGCGTGCAGCTCAACAAGAAGTTTCTCAAGTGGCTCAAACAGCTAATGAGGCTGGTGAGTCTGGTATCAAAGTAACTGATAACGGTGTTGAGAAGTGGCTGGATATGGCTGCTTTGCGTACTGTGATTGAGGCGGCTTGTGAAGGTTTGGGCAATAACATTGATGCCACACCAATCATTACTGAAACTATTAAGAATTTGTACGACGGCGTACCAATGGCGCAGGTATATGACTCCGCTATCTTGGCTTCCCGCACCTTGATTGAAAAAGATCCTGCTTATAGCCAAGTAACAGCGCGCATCTTGATGCACGTGATTCGTAAAGAGATTTTTGGCAAGGAAGTATTGCAAGGTGATACGCAAGCCGAGTACAGCACTTACTTTGCTAAGTACATCAACGAAGGTATTTCTGCTGAATTGTTAGATCCACGTATGCGCGAATTTGACTTACCGCGCTTGGCTGCTGCTTTGAACGCCAGCCGTGACCTGCAGTTCAACTACCTCGGCTTACAGACTTTGTATGACCGTTATTTCTTGCACATTGAAGAACGTCGTATTGAAATGCCACAGGCATTCTTCATGCGCGTTGCAATGGGCTTGGCTTTGAATGAGATGGATCGTGAGCGTCGTGCGATTGAGTTCTATGAAATCCTTTCCACATTTGATTTCATGTCCAGCACGCCAACACTGTTCAACTCTGCAACTACTCGTCCACAGCTCTCTAGCTGCTACTTGACAACGGTAGATGATGACTTGGATGGCATCTATGAAGCATTGAAAGAAAATGCTTTGTTGTCTAAATTTGCTGGTGGCTTGGGTAATGACTGGACTAACGTTCGTGCGTTGGGAAGTCACATCAAAGGTACTAACGGTAAATCACAAGGTGTTGTGCCATTCTTGAAGGTGGTGAACGACACTGCTGTTGCTGTGAACCAAGGTGGTAAGCGTAAGGGTGCAGTTTGCGCCTACTTGGAAACATGGCACCTAGATATTGAGGAGTTCTTAGAGTTACGCAAGAATACTGGTGACGACCGTCGTCGTACCCATGATATGAACACTTCCAACTGGATTCCTGACTTATTCATGAAGCGTGTCATGGAAGGTGGTGATTGGACTTTGTTCTCACCATCCAATACTCCTGATTTGCATGACAAATTCGGTAAAGCATTTGAAGAGGCGTATGTTGCCTATGAGCAAAAAGCGGATCGTGGTGAGTTGAAGCCATTCCGCCGTATTCCAGCGCAGCAATTGTGGCGCAAGATGCTCGGTATGTTGTTTGAAACTGGCCACCCATGGATTACTTTCAAAGATCCTTGCAATATCCGTAGCCCACAGCAGCACATTGGCGTAGTTCACTCATCTAACCTCTGTACTGAGATCACCCTCAATACAAACGAGACTGAGATTGCTGTTTGTAACTTAGGCTCTGTGAACTTAACAGCTCACATGACTACTGATGCCAATGGCAAGATGATTTTGGATCACGAGAAGCTGCAAAAAACGGTTCGTACCGCAATGCGTATGTTGGATAACGTAATTGATATCAACTACTACGCAGTAGCAAAAGCACGTAATTCCAATTTGAAGCACCGTCCAGTTGGAATGGGCATCATGGGCTTCCAGGATTGTTTGCATATGCAGCGCATTCCTTACGCTAGCGAAGAGGCTGTGAAGTTTGCTGACTCTTCCATGGAAGCAGTTTGCTATTACGCTTACCAGGCATCTAATGAGTTAGCTGAAGAGCGTGGCGTTTACAGCACATACAAAGGTTCATTGTGGGATCGCGGCATCCTCCCTCAGGATTCAGTAGCAATGTTAGCTGCTGAGCGCGGCGGTTATGTAGAGGTTGATAACTCTTCGACTATGGACTGGAGCGGTTTGCGTGCGCGTATCAAGCAACACGGTATGCGTAACTCCAATTGCGTGGCAATTGCGCCGACAGCGACAATCTCAAACATCATTGGTGTTTCCGCTTGTATCGAGCCAACATTTCAGAACTTGTTCGTGAAGTCCAACCTTTCCGGCGAATTCACAGTCGTAAACGAGTACTTGGTACGTGATTTGAAAGATCGCGGCCTTTGGGACGAAGTGATGATTGCTGACTTGAAGTACTTCGACGGTACTTTGTCAAAGATTGATCGTATTCCACAGGATTTGCGTGATTTGTACGCTACAGCCTTCGAAGTAGAACCAACTTGGTTGGTTGAGGCCGCTTCACGTCGTCAGAAGTGGATTGACCAGGCTCAGTCATTGAATATCTACATGGCTGGTGCATCTGGTAAGAAATTGGACGATACCTACAAGTTAGCTTGGTTACGCGGCCTGAAGACAACTTATTACCTCCGCACCATGGCCGCAACTCACGTTGAGAAATCAACTGTTACAAGCGGTCAGCTGAACTCTGTTTCTAGCGGTGGCGGCGTAAATGGTACTGATGCAGCTGCTGCAAGTGCTGCTGGCGGAGTTGAAGCTGATGGCCCAGTTTGCACAATGCGTCCAGGTGACGCTGGTTTCGAAGAATGTGAAGCATGTCAATAAGCCATTCGCTTATTGGCCATAAATAAAAGAATTAGGAGAGAGTTATGTTGAATTGGGAAGAGGAAGTTGCTCCAGCACTAGCGAAAGCTGGTCTTGCGCCGCAGCCGGTTGCAGTGGAGCCACAACGTCCGCAGCCAGATCAAGTTGCAATGGCACCGCAAACTGCCGCACCTGCGCCAGTAGCGGCCGCTAATTTATCTGGTGCAGCCTTACGTGTCAATGCTGCTGATAAGCGCGTGATTAATGCCAAGACTGACGTTAATCAGCTGGTTCCATTTAAATACAAGTGGGCTTGGGAGAAGTATTTGGCTGGTTGCGCAAACCACTGGATGCCACAAGAGATCAATATGAACCGCGATATCGCGCTTTGGAAAGACCCGAATGGCCTGACAGAAGACGAGCGTCGCATTATTAAGCGTAATCTTGGATTCTTCACAACAGCCGACTCTTTGGCTGCGAACAACATTGTTTTAGGTACTTATCGCCACATTACCGCGCCAGAATGCCGTCAATACTTACTGCGCCAGGCTTTTGAGGAGGCTATTCATACCCACGCGTACCAATATATTGTGGAATCTTTGGGCTTAGATCAGTCCGAAATCTTCAATGCGTACAACGAAATTGAATCCATTCGCGCCAAAGATCAATTCTTAATTCCATTTATTGACGTTTTAACTGACCCAAATTTTCAGACTGGCACTTTAGAAAACGATCAAAAGTTACTCCGTTCGTTAATTGTTTTTGCTTGTGTGATGGAAGGTTTGTTCTTTTATGTTGGTTTTACGCAAATACTTGCAATGGGTCGCCAAAACAAAATGACGGGTGCTGCTGAGCAGTATCAATACATCCTTCGTGATGAGTCTATGCACTGCAATTTCGGCATCGATTTAATTAACCAAATCAAGCTGGAGAACCCGCAGTTATGGACTTCTGAGTTCAAAGACGAGATTAAATCTATCTTCGAAAAAGCGGTCGAATTAGAGTACCGTTATGCCGAAGATACAATGCCTCGCGGAGTGCTTGGATTGAATGCTCCAATGTTCAAAGGATACCTAAGATACATCTGTAATCGCAGATGTTTGCAAATAGGACTTGACGCGATGTTCCCAAATGAAGAGAATCCATTTCCATGGATGTCAGAAATGATTGATCTTAAGAAAGAAAGAAACTTTTTTGAGACACGCGTTATTGAGTATCAAACTGGCGGTGCGCTAAGTTGGGAGTAGTCAGTATTAAGTAAGCGCATAGCCGGCTATATAGGAGATTAGACGGTTGGATAGTTTAAGAAGTCAGCAAAAACAGACTCAAATCCGAAAACCCTTGCTCAAGGGTGTCTGGGCTACTCTCTCTATTTTTTCCAGCAAATTTAAGAAGCCGTTGTCCTTCGGGGCCACGGCTTTTTTTCCAGGATTCATTAGCGTGCAGCACCTAGCATCAAGCCGTGCGCCGATGAATGGCTCGCTCGTCAGGACCAAACGGTTGCAAAACCAGGCGGAAATGAGTGGTCGGGTCTTCTTAATGTAGTTTGTACTAATCCTCACGTGAAGGAGCAATACTATGGCAATCGCCAAGAAAAAACCTGCTGCAAAGAAACCAGCTGCTAAAAAAGTAGCTGCAAAGAAACCAGCTGCTAAAAAAGTAGCTAAAAAGAAGCCTGCTGCTAAGAAGCGTGTAGCTGCTAAAAAGCGTCCTGCTGCTAAGAAGCGTGTAGCTGCTAAGAAGCCTGCTGCTAAAAAAGCTGCAGCAAAGCGTCCAGCTGCTAAGAAGCGTCCAGCTGCAAAAAAAGCTGCAGCAAAGCGTCCAGCTGCAAAAAAGCGCGTAGCAAAAAAAAAGTAAGTAAGCCTGCGGCGAAGAAAGCGGGCTCTGCTGTAAAAAAGCCCGCGGCTAAGAAAGCTGCATCAGCGACTAGTGCGTTGAATCCTGCTGCTGCTTGGCCCTTCCCAACTGGCACACGTCCTTAATCAGACGGGTGTTACTAGAAGGGGTCTCTCACGAGACCCCTTTTTTTATTTCCAGATTGAAAAGTGAATGATTCTAAGTGCCCTAGCACTCCTTTTACTTAGAAGCCAAAGCCAAATGCCGTTTTAAATTGGGCCGCAATCTGATCTTTGCTCAATTGGTGATTTTGTGGTCCTTGATGGGTAATTTTGATTGAACCCATGAGGCTGGCTAAGCGACCAGTAGTTTCCCAATCCATGCTATTTTCCAAGCCAAACAGTAATCCGCCGCGGAACGCATCTCCACAACCGGTTGGATCAACTACTTTAGATGCTGGTACTGGAGGAATAGCAATGCATTTACCGTCAAAGTAAATATCCGCACCTTCGGCGCCTTTAGTGACAATGAGTGCTTTCACTCTCTGCGCTACTTTAGCCAAACTCAAGCCGGTTCTTTGGGCAAGCATCTCGCCCTCATAGTCATTGACCGCCAAGTAGCTAGCGATATCAACCAATTCAAGAAGCTCGGGACCATTAAACATCGGTAAACCTTGGCCTGGATCGAAGATGAAGGGAATGCTTGCGTCAGCAAGTTGGTGGCAGTGCTCCCACATCCCTTGACGACCGTCAGGAGCAACAATTCCAAATTTAGCTGCGCCCTTCGCACTCTTGCTGCGTTCAGCTACAACTGCAGAAACCTGGTTAAGATGGGATTCACCCATGGCACCCGGATGAAAAGCAGTGATTTGGTTATTTGCTTGATCGGTTGTGATCATCGCTTGCGCAGTAAATGCTTTATCGATCTGACGAATATGGCTTGCATCAATTTTGAGTTGTTCAAGGCGGCTCATATACGGAGCGGCATCACCACCAACAGTAGCCATGATGATGGGATCGCCACCAAGAAGCTTGAGGTTGTACGCAATATTGCCAGCGCAACCGCCAAACTCACGGCGCATAGTTGGTACCAAGAAAGCTACGTTCAGGATATGAATCTGGTCGGGCAAAATTTGATCGGCAAATTTGCCTTCAAAGTTCATGATGGTGTCGTAAGCGATAGAGCCACAGATCAAGCTAGCCATAAATTACTTTCTTTTTAAAAATTGGGGGGTAAATGTGGGGTTTGTGAATAGGTTTAAGGGTAAAGCACTCGAACGCGATAGCCCGCAGCGTTTGGTGGCAAGGAAACTGGTAAATCAATCCGAAGCATTTCACCCGAAGGAATTCCTTTTTTTAAAAAATCAGGATGCGCTTCTTGCCAAGCTTTGGGCAACCACTCTTGTGGAGTGAATTGCAGTAATTTGATTTCAGATTCTTCGGCATCAGTCAAAGAAATTTCTAAATTTGGTGCTAAAACTGCAATCGCCAGACGATTTTGTATCTCAACTTGCAACAGAGATTGATTTGCGGCGCTTTTAAGGCCCTCTCTCGCGTTTTCTGTTGCTAATGCGGCTGAAGTTATTTTCCACGCTGAAAAATCGCTTACAGAGCGATCTAAACATCCTAGTGCGCTACAAAGTTTTGCATCGATGCGTTGTAAAACATGAAATGCACTAACTGAAATGGATTGAGATGTGCCATCAACTGTTGGCGCTAATGCTGGAAGCAATGAATTTCTAGAGAGATGCTCTCCAAAAACAAGAAGCAAAAGAAATAAAGCAATGAGAAAGACTAGCTTAAGACTTTTTTTTTGAGCAGGTGCAGCAAAAGTAGTTTCTTGCTTACCTTGCTTGTCGTTATTTAGAGTTCCGTGCAGACAAACCCACCCTTCACTCTCTTTCCACACGGAGAGTTTGAGCCATTGACTATAAGTGGCGATAACTTCTTCCGCTTGGCGCTCAAGAACTCCCGACAACACAATTCTTCCGCCCACTTTCATCTTATTTACCAATGCAGGGGCAAGAACTTGTAGCGGATTGGCCAAAATATTGGCCATCACGATGTCGTATTTGGTTTCTGAAGCCAGTTCTGGAGCATCTTCGTTGGGTAAAACGAATCGAATCGTAGTGTTATTGATTTCTGCATTACTACGCGCTGCAATCATGGCTTGAGGATCAATATCTGTACCGATAACAGGATTGCAACCCAGTTTTGCTGCAGCGATTGCCAAAATTCCCGAGCCACAACCGTAATCGAGCAGACTTTGGTTTTGTAGATGGGTTTGTTGCTCCAGCCAAAGAAGGCATAGGTGTGTTGTTGGGTGACTGCCGGTTCCAAATGCCAGACCAGGGTCAACAGCAAGACAAATCGCATTGGGATCAGTCGGGGCATCGTGCCAAGAAGGCACTACCCAAATGCGCTCACCAATCTGAATAGGTGCAAATTGACTTTGAGTTAGCCTGACCCAATCTTGCTCTTCAACGATTCTTTCTTGCGGAGGACTGAGTTGAAAGCCCGCCTCTTTGAGCGAAGCAAGGAGTTCGGGAATAAATTCTGCGCAACCGGAATCATCAATTTCAGGATTAAAGAGAGCGATGACTGATGATCTATCCCAAGCTTGCACTTCTGGAGAAAGACCGGGCTCTCCGTACAGTGGGTTCTCGTCATAGCCGCCTGCCGCGTCATCTTCAACGGTGACTGATAGGGCGCCCAAGTCCAAAAGCGCATCACCTAAAGGCTCAGCAGTTTCAGCGACTACTGTGAATACCAGTTCACGGTAGGACATGAGGCGCTCGCATTACTGGCATGAATTAGGGCTTACCGCGACTTGCAGCTTGTTCTTCTAAGCGGTGCTCCAAGTAGTGAATGCTGGTGCCGCCTTCAATGAAGTTTGGATCCAACATCAGTTCACGATGGAGTGGCACATTGGTTGTAATGCCGTCAATCACCATCTCGGAGAGTGCAATTTGCATTCGGCGAATAGCTTGCTCGCGAGTGTTGCCGTAAGAAATCAACTTGCCAATCATGGAGTCGTAGTTTGATGGAACCACATAGCCGCTGTAAGCATGTGAATCAACGCGAATTCCAGGACCACCGGGCATGTGAAATGAACCAATCTTGCCTGGGCTCGGGGTGAACTTGAAGGGATCTTCCGCATTTAAACGGCACTCAATGGCGTGACCACGAAAAACGATGTCTTTTTGGCGATAACTGAGTTTGAGGCCCGCAGCAATGCGAATTTGTTCTTGAACAATATCCACACCAGTAATCATTTCGGTTACTGGATGCTCAACTTGAACACGGGTATTCATCTCGATGAAGAAAAATTCACCGTTTTCGTAGAGAAATTCAAAAGTACCTGCGCCGCGGTAACCAATCTTGCGACAGGCTTCTGCGCAGCGCTCACCAATCTTAGCAATCAAACGACGATCAATGCCTGGTGCAGGAGCTTCTTCAATCACTTTTTGGTGGCGACGCTGCATAGAGCAATCGCGCTCACCTAGCCAAATGGCATTGCCAAAGGTATCAGCCAAAATCTGAATCTCGACGTGGCGAGGCTTTTCTAAAAACTTCTCCATATAGACTTCTGGATTACCAAAAGCGCGACCCGCTTCCTCGCGAGTCATATTGACTGCGTTGATGAGTGCGGCTTCGGTATGTACAACTCGCATACCACGTCCACCACCGCCACCAGCAGCTTTAATAATGACCGGATAGCCAACTTTTTTCGCAGTCGCAATAATTTCTTTTGGGTCTTCAGGTAGGGCGCCTTCTGTTCCAGGTACACAAGGCACACCGGCTTTAATCATGGCGCGCTTGGCAGAAACCTTGTCACCCATCAAGCGAATCGATGCTGCTGTGGGACCAATAAAGGCAAAACCGGACTTTTCAACACGTTCTGCAAAGTCGGCATTTTCAGAAAGGAAGCCATATCCAGGATGAATTGCTTCTGCGTCGGTAACTTCAGCAGCAGAAATGATCGCTGGCATATTGAGATAGCTCAGTGGAGAAGGTGCGGGTCCAATGCATACAGCTTCATCAGCAAGCTTTACATACTTCGCTTCTTTGTCTACGGTGGAGTACACGACTACAGTTTTAATTCCCAACTCGCGGCATGCGCGTTGGATACGGAGAGCAATTTCTCCCCGATTGGCAATCAGAATCTTATCGAACATGTCGGCTCTGAGTTAAGTAACAGTAAATTGGAGTAAATCTAGTAGAGATCAAGCTTATTAGCTAACTAAGCGATGACGAAAAGCGGTTGGTCAAACTCAACGCCTTGACCGTTTTCACAGAGAATTTCTTTGATGACACCAGCGTGCTCAGACTCGATCTCATTGAGTAGCTTCATCGCTTCAATGATGCAGAGTGTTTGACCAACCTTTACCGTATCGCCAATATTGACGAAGTTTGGAGATTCTGGATTTGGAGCACGGTAGAAAGTCCCAACCATTGGAGATTTGGCAATAAAGCCAGTTTCAACAGCGGGTGCTTCAACGGCAACGGCTACTGGAGTGATAGAAATTGGAGCAGATTGCACGGCTTGTGCAGGCGCTGGATTTGCATAAACCACTTGACCAGCTGGAGCTGAAGATCCTGCATTCACTATGCGAACGCGATCTTCACCTTCATTTACTTCTAGTTCTGAAATGCCTGATTCAGAGACTAAATCAATCAAGGTTTTAAGTTTTCTGAGATCCATACGAGTGCTTCCTCTCTTGTAATTCTTAAAGTAAATTATTTCTGTAAGCGCACAATAGCTGCTTGCAGTGCTAATTCGTAGCCGATAGCGCCAAGACCACAAATCACTCCTGTCGCAATATCAGACAGGTAAGAATGTTTGCGGAATTCTTCGCGCTGATGAATATTGGACAAATGGACTTCTGTAAAAGGAATAGCGACCCCAGCCAAGACATCCCGCAAGGCAACACTAGTGTGGGTAAAAGCACCTGGATTGATGATGATGAAATCAACCCCATCTTGTTTGGCCTTTTGTATGCGGTCAATTAACTCGCCTTCGTGATTACTTTGATAGGTACTCAGGTCGACTGACTGGGCTTTTGCTAGTTCACCTAGTTTTTGATGGATGTCTTCTAGGGTGGTTTTGCCATAAACATCGGGTTCACGGGTACCTAATAGATTTAAGTTTGGGCCCTGAATTACGAGAATTGAAGCTTTTTTTGACATAGATCCCTGTTTTTAGATGCAGTTAAGCATTTAATACTTGATAAGTTCATGCTCGATTTCTTATGGAAGCAGTATACCTTTTTAAAGGTGGTTTAAGCCTCAAAAATTACCTTAAAAGAAAGAGGATTTTTCCATCCAAATATTGAAAAATACCGAATTTATTGCTTAATAATTAGGCAAAATTGATATACAGTGAAGAAGCAAAAAGAGATTAAAAATACCTATAAAGCAGATTTAATGGCACTTCTGATGTCATCTTCGCTTATCTTTCCTAATTTACTATATGTCGCCTTACCCTTGGCATTGATGATGATGGTGTAAGGAAGGGCGCCTTGAGAATTGCCTAATTGCTTAGATAGGTTGCTGCCTTCCATGCCACCAATCACTATGGGATAGCTAACTGGAGTGTTTGAGAGAAATTCGCGAATATTAGAGGGTGAATCGATGCCGATACCGACAAATAAGACATTTTGCTGCAAAAACTCTTGCTGAAGCTTGTCTAAAGTAGGCATTTCTTCTACACAAGGGGGGCACCAGGAGGCCCAAAAGTTCACAACCAGGACTTTTCCTTGCCATTTTTGGCTGGCAACTGGTTTCCCGTCTGGAGATTGCCAAGAATTAGCAAAAAAAGCTTTTACAGCCGGATCGCTAGCTAAACCAGTTTTATAAATCCATTGCGAAGTCAGCAAGCCCGCTAGGAGTGCCAAAAGACTAATTCCGACGATGATGATCCATTGTCTGCGGTTCATTGCAACTCCTTCGCTAAAATTCGCTAATGCATATACATATCTTGGGCATTTGCGGTACTTTCATGGGCGGCATTGCCGCAATCGCGAGGCAAGCTGGACATCGCGTTACTGGTTGCGATGCCAACGTGTATCCACCAATGAGTACGCAGCTTGAGGCTCAAGGCATCGAACTGATTGAAGGATTTTCGCCCGATCAATTATCTCAGTTTGAGACCATGCCTGATTTATTTGTCATTGGCAATGTTGTTTCTCGTGGCAATCCTCTAATGGAGGCGATTCTTAATCAAGGATTGCCTTACATTTCTGGACCGCAATGGTTGGGCGAACAAGTTTTATATGGGCGACATGTTTTAGCTGTCGCTGGCACACACGGCAAGACAACTACTTCAGCCATGCTGACTTGGATTTTAGAATTCAATGGCTACAAACCTGGATATCTGATTGGTGGCGTGCCTCTGAATTTCACTGTCTCTGCACGTTTAGGCGAGGGTCAATATTTTGTGATCGAGGCTGATGAATACGACACCGCTTTTTTTGATAAGCGCAGTAAGTTTGTCCACTATCGACCACGAACCGCTTTATTGAATAACTTAGAGTTTGATCACGCCGATATTTTTGCTGATCTTGCCGCAATCGAAACACAATTTCATCATTTAGTGCGTACTGTTCCTAGCGATGGCTTGTTGGTTGTCAATGGCGAAGAGCCTGCCCTGGCAAGCGTGATTTCACGCGGCGCTTGGACTCCTGTAGAGCGCTTTGGTCAAGATTTGACTAATGAGTGGTCATTGATTTCACAAGAGGCTGATGGCTTTATTGTGCGTAAGGCTAGTAAGGAAGTGGCAACTGTGAGATGGGCACCTGATTCCGGTGTGATGGGTAGACATAACCAGCTCAATGCGCTTGCAGCGATTGCCTCTGCAAATCATATTGGTATTTCTCCGGCAGATTCTGCTCATGCTTTGGCGAAGTTTAAGAATGTAAAACGTCGCCTGGAAACCATTGGCGTTGCAAATGACATCACCGTTTATGACGATTTTGCACATCATCCAACAGCGATCACTACTACTGTTGATGGTCTTCGTGGTCGCGTTGGAAAAGCCCGTATCTTGGCGGTATTAGAGCCACGATCCAATACGATGAAGCTTGGCGTGATGAAGGCCCAGCTCCCCGGAAGTCTTTTGGCTGCCGATAAAGTTTTTGCTTATGGTGCTAATACTGGAAAAGAATCATTGGGTTGGGACTTGGCAGAAGTTTTGTCTCCACTCAATTCAAGCGAGCAAGGCAAAGCACAAGCTTTTGATGATCTGGATGCGCTAGTGAAGGCGGTTGCACAAGAAGCTAAGCCAGGTGATCATATTTTGGTGATGAGTAATGGCGGGTTTGGTGGCGTGCATCAAAAATTATTAAAAGCCATTTCAACAAGGTAGCAATATAAAGTAGCAATACAGAGAATCAATACAGAAAGCAAAAATGGGCGATAGATTAAAAGACAAAGTAGCCATCATTACCGGTGCCGCTAAAGGAATTGGCTATGCTACCGCTCAGCGTTTTGCACAAGAGGGTGCCAAGGTCATCATTACTGATGTAAATCCAGTTTCTGTAAATGAGGCGGTAGCCCAAACTCTTAACGCCGAGGGCTATGCGATGAACGTCACTGATCGCGCTACCATCCAATCTGTTGTGGATCAGGTGATACAAAAGTATGGACATATTGATATTTTGATTAATAACGCTGGTATTACGCAGGATGCACGCTTGGTAAAAATGACTGAAGCGCAGTTCGATGCCGTCATCGAGGTAGATTTAAAGGGCGTTTTTAACTGCACTCAGTTAATCATTCCGCACATGCTCAATGCTAGCTCTGGCTCTATAGTTAACGCCTCTAGCGTAGCGGGTCTTTACGGTAATTTTGGCCAAACTAATTATGCTGCATGTAAGGCGGGCTTAATTGCCCTTACAAAAACTTGGGCGCGTGAGCTTGGCCCTAAAGGCATTAGAGTCAACGCTGTGTGCCCTGGATTTATTGCAACTGATATGGTCAAGGCCATTCCGGATGATGTACTTAAAACCCTTGAGGAGCGAACTTGGATGAAGCGTTTAGGTCAGGTTGAAGAAGTAGCCATGGTCTACGCTTTCTTGGCCAGCGAGGAATCCAGTTACATCAATGGATCTGTCATTGAAGTTAGCGGCGGGATCTCGCTCTAAGCATGAACCTTTTATACGAAGAAGGTGGTGATATTAAGATGGCCACAGTCCAGTCTGCATCGGGCGCGGGGGACGCAGAGTCTTGGCAGGCAACCAGTCTCTCCGGAAAGAAGATCAAGCTCAAGGCCAAGGAAGTTTGGTTGCGTTTTGAAAAGCCTGAAGCCCAAGCGGCAATGGATGAGGCGAACACACTCACTGCAGATATTGATTTGCAATTTTTGTGGGATTGCGCGCCAGATGAAGAGTTTGGTTTAGTTGATGTGGCACATGAGTACTTTGGTTCACAAGCGAGCATTCCTCAACAAGTTGCTTTAGCGATCGCCTTGCAAAGCGCGCCAGTATTTTTCCGACGCAAAGGGCGTGGCCGCTTTCAGAGGGCACCATTAGAGCAGTTACAAGCTGGCCTGGCTGCTTTAGAGCGCAAACAAAAAGAACTCGAGCAACAGTCGGCTTGGCAGCAAGAGTTGGTTGCTGGCACATTCCCTGAAGTGCTAAAGTCTTATGCCAAGCAATTACTTTTCTCTCCTGATAAAAATACTTCGGCTTACAAGTCATTGCTTGCAGCATGTACCGAGACCGGTGAATCTCCTGCCCAGCTCATGATTCGTTGTGGCGCGATTGATTCACCTTTGGCTTATCACCAAGGAATGTTTCTCAAAGCCCATTTCCCGAATGGATCGGATCACAACACATCAATTAGTTTCGAACAAGCGGCTTATGCCGCCACTGTGGCTGAGCTCCCGCTTGCTCAGGTGCAAGCATTCTCGATTGATGATTCGGGCACCACTGAGATTGATGACGCCTTATCTGTTACTGCAATTGAGGGTGGACATCGGGTAGGTATTCATATCGCCGCACCCGGATTGGTGATTACAAAAGACGATCCCTTAGATCAAGTCGCGCGTAATCGGATGTCCACAGTGTATTTCCCGGGTGACAAAATTACGATGTTGCCCGATTCAGTGATTGAGCAATTCTCACTAGATGAGGGCATGCCTAGACCGGCTTTATCGATCTATGTAGATATTAATGGAGATGGCGTAGCGGATCGAGCTAGCCTACAGATGCGCGCTGAGATGGTGCCGATGGTAGCCAATCTGCGTTTGGAAGACATTGAGCATCTTGTCAGTGAAGAAAGTTTGCTGGATGAGAGTGCGAGCTATCCCTATCGCAAAGAGCTGGCGACTTTGTGGCAGGCTGCTAGGCTCCTCCATGCTGGTCGACAAGAAAAGCGTGTGGCAAATGGTTTACGTGCAGAGCAGTTAGGTCTCATTGATCCTAATGCGCTCGCAAGAGACTTTCATTTTCAGATTCAGGATGTTGATGGGGTCAAGCGTGTAGAAATCATCCCGCGTCAACGTGGATCTATCTTGGATACGATTGTTGCTGAGTGGATGATTTTCTGCAACAGCGCCTCAGGCCAGCTTCTTGCTGATCATGGTCTGCCAGGTTTATTTAGAACCCAGAAGGGCTGGGGCCCATTGCGCACTCGCATGCAAACAACCCCAGGCCCTCATGAAGGTCTTGGTCTGGACTATTACGCTTGGTGCACATCCCCTTTGCGTCGGTACTCGGATTTGGTCAATCAATGGCAACTCCTTGCGCTCGCAAAGCATGGCGTCACGGCCAAGATGGTTGCTCCTTTTCCGCCGCGTGATGCAACGCTCATGGGTATTGCAGCCGATTTTGAATCTTGCTATCAAGCATATGGCGAGTTTCAGGACCGCTTAGAAAAGTACTGGTGTTTACGTTGGATTAGCCAAGACGGTGATTCCAAAACGGTTCATGTACGCCATCTCAAAGAGGGGATGTCGCGGGTTGAGTTAATCCCTTTACATTTACCGATTCCCGAGTTGGCAACTCATCCGCGCATGACTCGTGCAGAAGTGGTGATTGCAGACATAGACTTATTGCAACTCAGCGCAGGCGTTCGAGTGTTGGATATTGAGTCAAAAGTCGACGCTCCTGAAAAAGCTGAAGAGATAGAGCCGTCAGAAGTCCCTGAAGCAGATGCTAGCTCAGATTAAATCCTGGGAATTTTCTTGTCCAGAGAGGCTTGGTAAGGTCTTGCGTTATTTGCATAAGATCTGGAATCGTTATCCATTTCGCTTTGCTTTATGCGCTTCGATACTGATTCATATTCTTTTTTTATCGTTTCGTTGGGGTGTGGGTGAGATTCAGAATCGCAGACTCAACACACCATTGAGTGTTGTTTTGGTCAATGCTAGCAATAAAATTCCCCCTCAAAAAGCGAATAAGTTGGCACAGGCTGATTTGCAGGGTGGTGGCAAAACAGAAAATCAAGAAGCTACTGCAATACATCGTGCCAGATTAGGTTCAGAAGCTAGACTGGAGGCTTTAGAGAAACAGCAAAAGCAAATGCTCGCAAAGTTAGATGAGCAACGTGTGCGATCGGGTGGTCGTAAGAGCGGCGATGAGCAAAAAATTACTCCCCAGTTAAATTCTTTAGAGGCTGAGTTAGCTAAACGGCTGCAGGTTGATGCTAAAGAGCCTAGACGTAAAGTCATGACTGGCGCCAATACCAAAGCAGTCACCTTTGCGCATTATTACGATGCAATGCGTCAAAAGATTGAAGCCTATGGGAGCGCGTTTTTCCCAAGGGCGAATGGGCGTCCGTTATATGGCAGCTTAGTGATTGTAGTGAGCGTAGACAACCAAGGCAGGATCACGACCAATACTCAGGGCAAAGATGGATTCTCCATTGGTCGCAGCTCTGGCAATCCTGAGTTAGATAGACAGGCACTAGCCATCGTGAGGGCCTCAGCCCCATTCGGCCCTTTCCCATCAGAAATGCGTAATCAAATCGATGTATTGGATTGGATCTCCACATTTGAGTTCACTCGTGATGGTGTAGATCGTCTAGAGCTGCGTCATTAAGTTAATCATTAAAGCAATTTAACTAAGTTCTTAAATTCGCTTATTCTGTAGTCATGATGAGTTCCACTAATTCCACCACTATGCATACTAATCCAAGCCTTTTTCCTGGCGTGGCTGTTTATGCCGTTGCGGGTAACCCGATCTCTCACAGCAAATCACCAGTAATCCACCAGCGTTTTGCAGAGCAATCCAATCAACAGATGCACTATGGACGTCTCCAGCCTGAGTCAGATTCATTTGCTCAGGCAGCTAAAGATTTTTTTGCTGCTGGCGGTAAGGGTATGAATGTCACGGTGCCGTTTAAGATGGATGCGCAAAATTTGGCTGATGTATTGACACCTCGTGCGCAGTTAGCGGGTGCCGTTAATACTCTGTGGAAGACAGAAGGCAAAATTTTTGGTGATAACACTGATGGTGCTGGTTTAGTGCGTGATTTGCTTGCACAAGGTATTGCGCTGAATAGTGCTCGTATTTTGTTGCTTGGTGCTGGTGGGGCTGCACGTGGTGTGATCGGTCCTTTACTTGAGCAAGCTCCTAAATCCCTCATCATCGCCAATCGCTCCAGCGCTAAAGCTGATGAATTGGTAAAGCTCTTTGCTGATTTAGCTGCCGCCAAAGAAGTGGCTCTGGAATCTCGGACATTGGCTGACTTGGAAGACAATACAAAAACCCAGTACCCATTCGACTTGGTGATTAACGCTACTGCTGCAGGATTAATTGATGAGTCCCCGCTGACTACTTTGGCTGTAGCCAATATTTTTGTGCCCAGCTCTTTTGCTTATGACATGGTCTACGGTAAAACGACTACTTTTATGCAACAAGCCTTGCAACGAGGCGCACGCGTTAGTGATGGTCTGGGTATGCTGGTTGAGCAAGCCGCTGATGCCTTCTTGTTATGGCGAGGTGCACAACTAGCGTCTGTCATTGATCCACGCGCAGTCTTGGCAGAGTTACGTAGTTAATTTGTTCTAATGCGCTGGCTTCTTTATCCAGTGAAATGTTTGCTAGCAGGCGTTGTGGCGATGCAAATCTACTTCGCTTTGCAGATAGTGTTGTGGATTAGCTTAGACCCCAGTAGTACTGCGTTTCAGAGCGCAGAACGTTGGCGTCTATGTAGCTGGCATTGGACTTGCTCAGTGCAATCCAATTGGGTGCCTTATGACAAGATCTCCAATAATCTTAAGCGCGCTGTTTTAGTCAGTGAGGACGATATCTTTTTTCAGCACAAAGGTGTGCGGGTTGAAGATATGCAAAAGGCTTGGCAGAAAAATCAACAGCAGAATCAGCAAAAATCTCAAGCAGGTAATAAGTCTAAAGTAGCTTTACGAGGTGGCTCTACCATCACACAGCAGTTAGCCAAGAATTTATTTTTATCCTCTGAGCAAAATTACTTACGCAAAGGGCAGGAGCTCATCATTACCGGGCTTTTGGAGCTAACGCTTTCTAAGCAAAGGATGTACGAGATTTACCTCAATTCTGTAGAGTGGGGCGAGGGTATTTTTGGAATTGGTGCAGCCTCCCAACATTATTACGCTAAAAGTCCGGCGGGACTAAATCGAGAACAGGCCGCAGCACTTGCCTCGGCACTGCCAGCACCTAAATGTTTTGACAAGCAACAGTATTGTCGTCGAGGAAGTATTAACTATTCTACTCGCCAAGAATTTATCTTAGAAGGCATGGATCGAGTGGCTTTGGCGCCTTACCCAAAGAAGTAAGAGCTCCTTACCTATCTACCGAATTATTTACTAGTAGCAGTCCTCAGTGCATCGCGAGTAGTGGCTGCTACTTCTCGAGCGGCTTGTGCAAAATTACTCCCTGAGCTTGCGTACAGAATAGCTCTGGAGGAATTGATGATCATCCCCGTTCCTGGTTTGCCAACAATTTTTCCTGCGCTGACAGTAGCATCAATATCGCCACCTTGAGCACCGATCCCTGGAATCAATAAAGGCATATCCCCAGCAATAGCGCGTACCTTAGCGATTTCTTCTGGGAAGGTTGCCCCAACAACTAAGCTAATTTGGCCAGAGCTATTCCACTGCTGTGCAGCGAGTTTGGCCACATGAAGATATAGGGGTTCGCCGCTCGGGGCAACATTTAGAAACTGCAAATCAGATCCACCTGGGTTAGAGGTGCGGCACAGGACAATAACCCCTTTGCCCGCATACTTCAGATAGGGCTCAATCGTGTCAAAACCCATATAGGGGTTGACGGTCACCGCATCGGCGCCATAGCGAGTAAAGGCCTCAAGGGCGTAATGGTCGGCGGTGCTACCAATATCTCCACGTTTGGAATCCAGAATTACCGGGATGTGAGGATGCTTATCCTTGATGTGTTTGATCAATTTTTCTAGCTGAACTTCAGCTCTTTGAGAGGCAAAGTAGGCAAACTGGGGTTTGAAGGCGCAGACCAAATCCGCAGTCGCATCAGCGATTTCGCGGCAGAACTCATAGATGCCCTCAGGCTTCCCTTGCAGGTTGAGGGGTAAGCGCTTGGAGTCTGGGTCAAAACCAACGCATAGCATGCTGCCTTGGGAAGCCCATGCAGACTGGAGTTGCTGGTTAAAGGTATTTGAGTGAGAGTTCATTGGATTTGGCTTATTTTAGTGAAACAGTCATGTTGTATAGGATAAACTAGCGCACATTCCCTAGGAGTTCACCATGATCAACTTGTTCGTCCTGCAAAATGGCCGCCTCTCTCAAGAGCAAGTCGAAGATCGCAATGAATTATTGCAATATGCCAATCCTATCTGGATTGACGTGGTTGATCCAGAAGAAGAGGAATTAATTTGGATTAAAGAGGCCTTTGGCGTGCTTTTGCCTGAGTTAGATGACTTGGGTGACTTAGAGGCATCTGCGCGTTATTTTGAAGCGGATGATGGCCACCTCCATATTCGTACTGATTTCTTATTGGATGAAGAAGAAACCTCTCGCAACGTTCGGGTAGCGTTTGTTCTAACCAAGCAAGTGTTGTTTTCAATTCATGACGAAGATTTGCCAGTATTCCGCTTGGTTCGCTTGCGTGCGCGTTTGCGTCCTGGTTCTGTGAGTAATGCAAAAGACGTATTACTAGATTTGTATTCAACGGATGCTGAGTACTCTGCCGATGCTTTAGAAGAGGTTTATGAAAACCTTGAGCATGCTGGTAAACGTGTTCTATCCGATAGCATTAATGATGCGGATGCTGCTGAAGTTTTAGAGACTATTGCAAAAGAGGAAGATACTAACGGACGCATTCGTCGTAATGTGATGGATACCCGTAGAGCCTTATCTTTTCTGATGCGTAGCAAGTTACTCTCGGATGAGCAACAAGAAGAGGCACGTCAAATTTTGCGCGACATTGACTCTCTTGAAAACCATACCGCTTTCTTGTTCGATAAGATTAACTTCTTGATGGATGCGACCGTCGGTTTCATTAACTTGAACCAATCTAAGATCATCAAGATCTTCTCGGTTGTATCTGTCGCCTTAATGCCGCCAACTTTATTAGCTAGTGTTTGGGGCATGAACTACCAGCACATGCCTGAGTTAGATGCGATTTGGGGTTATCCGATGGCGATTGGTGCGATGGTGGTTTCTGCCATCATCCCACTGGGCTACTTCCACAGCAAAGGCTGGATGAAGTAACTTGTTGCAGTAGCTAACAGTTTGGGTTTGCGCTGAATTTCTAGGTTTAGCTTCTAGACTTAACTTCGGAGCATTGCAATTAACTCAGTCATTGCAAATTCAGCCGCTTGTTGTCTAATTATTTGGCGGTCACCATCAAAGTGCATAGTTTTAGTCAATGTTTGACTTTCGGTTGCCCAACCAAAACATACTGTTCCAACTGGTTTTTCTGCTGAACCACCTGATGGCCCGGCTATGCCAGTGATGGAAATGGCCACATTGCTTCCAGAATTGATTCGGGCTCCTTCGGCCATGGCCTTAGCGACTTGCTCGCTGACAGCCCCATGTGACTCAATCAAGTGGGCCGAGACACCCAGGCATTGTGTTTTGGCTTCATTGCTGTATGTGATGTAGCCTCTCTCAAGCCACTCGCTTGACCCCGCTAGTTCTGTGAGGGTGGCACAGACAAGACCCCCCGTACAAGACTCAGCCAGTGAAACTGTCCAGTTTCTGGAGAGCAAGATCTGAGCTAAGGTTTTGGTGAGATCACTTGCGTTCATTGGGGCGGATTATCTAATTAGGAACTGTATTAAAGCCATCACAAGTAGCGTACAAAACGCAGCAGCAAGATCATCGACCATAATGCCGAATCCGCGCCAGATGATTTGTGGATAAGTTGATCTCTGATTATTGTCATTTGCAGTATTTTTGAAGTGACGATCAATCATGCCAATGGGGCCTGGTTTGGCCGCATCAAAAAATCGGAACAAAGCAAAAGCAATTACCTGCATCCAAATATTGGCCGGCATGATCAAGATCAGTACTAACCAAAAAGCAACGATTTCATCCCACACAATGCCACCAAAATCTTTTTTACCAAGCTCTTCGCTCACATGACCGCAGATCAAGCACCCTAGCAAAATACTGCCACCAATAATCCAGAGAAAGTCTTCGGTACTTAAAAAATATTCTCCCAGCAGAAATGCAGCCCAGGCCCAGAGGGTGCCTGCAGTGCCAGGTGCCAAAGGGCTTAGCCCACTGCCAAAGCCAAATGCAAGGGTGCGACCAGCTGTTTGAAAAACCCATTTGAAGTTTGGCTTCACATCTGCAGAATGCTCAATATTAGTCATGGTGCAAAGTGATCAAAAGATTTTAGAAAAGGCGCTGATTCAATATCGCTTAGTTGTTTACCAAAAGCATCCAGTAAATGAATCTTTGCCTCAATACTTTCCCTCGGAAGTATTTTACCGATGAAGGTTAAAGGTAAATTTAGTGACTTGCTAATCGTTTGAATTTTTTCGTGTTGACTTGGATGTGCAGTAAAGCAAAGTTCGTAATCATCTCCGCCACTAGTTGCGAATAGATTTTGAATAGAGATGTCTTGTTTTTGTAGTGTGCTGGATTTGGGTAGTTTGCCCAAATCTACTTGGGCATCTACTTTTGACTGGTTCAAGATATGGCATAAGTCGCCTAGTAAGCCATCAGATACATCCAAGGCTGCGCTAGCAATGTCTCGTAATTGCATACCCAGTTCAACTTTAGGGCTTGGCTGATGCATGCGATGTACTACCTGCTGCAAATCTTCACTGGGTAGATTGATTTCATGACGCAGTGCAGCAAGAGCGAGTCTTGCATCCCCGATGCTTCCAGACACCCAAATCTCATCACCTACTTTTGCCCCTGATCTACGGATGGCTTTCCCGCTTGGCGTGCTGCCGAATGCGGTGATCGATATGGTTAGTGGACCGGCAGTAGTGTCCCCACCAATAAGAGGACATGAATAATCTTTTGCCGTAACAAAAAGACCTTCAGAGAAAGACTTTAGCCATGCCTCATCTGCTTTCGGCAGGGCAATTGCTAGCGTGAATCCCAGGGGTCTTGCACCCATGGCAGCTAAGTCCGAAAGGTTGACTGCTAGAGCTTTTCGGGCCAATAGAGCGGGGTCAGCCCCTGCGAAAAAGTGCCTACCTTCAACCAACATATCGCTGGTGATCGCGATTTCTTCATTCGCGGGGGCTTTGATGAGAGCACAGTCATCGCCAATACCCAAGGTGATTCCTGAATCTACACTTGCGAGCGAAGAATCTGCACCCGTTTTAAAAAAACGTGTGATTAGGTCGAATTCCCCTAGGGGCTTGGAATAAGAAGACATACCCCATTTTATGGTGCTTGTGTGTCCGTTGTCTGAGAGGGATAGAATTGAGCTCTTAATAGTCTTATATCAATCGAATATAAGACGGAAATCAGCGAGTTAGTGGATGAGCAAAGATAATAGTAAAGAGCAACAAATTGCAGCCTTAAGAGAGGCAGCCCTTCAGTACCACGAGTTCCCGACTCCAGGGAAGATCGAAATTGCTCCGACTAAGCAATTAACCAACCAAAGAGATTTAGCGCTCGCTTACACGCCTGGTGTTGCCGCTCCTTGCGAAGAGATTGTTAAAGATCCCGCTAATGCATTTAAATATACCGCACGAGGAAACTTGGTTGGTGTGATTACCAATGGCACTGCTGTTCTAGGCTTGGGAAATATTGGACCTTTAGCTAGTAAACCGGTGATGGAAGGTAAGGCAGTACTTTTTAAGAAGTTTGCTGGCATTGACGTTTTCGATATCGAAGTCAATGAAAACGATCCCGAGAAGTTGGTAGAAATTATTGCGGCACTAGAACCAACTTTTGGTGGCATCAATTTAGAAGATATTAAAGCGCCTGACTGTTTTATAGTCGAGCGTAAATTGCAAGCGCGTATGAATATTCCGGTCTTTCATGATGACCAACACGGAACAGCGATTGTGGTTGCAGCCGCCATCATCAATGGTTTGAAGGTGGTCGGTAAGAACGTCGGAGACGTAAAACTCGTTACTTCAGGTGCGGGCGCAGCAGCTTTGGCTTGCTTAGATCTATTAATTGATCTTGGCATTCAGCGTAAAAATATTTGGGTTACTGACTTGGCGGGTGTTGCTTACAAAGGTCGTAAGGAGCTGATGGATCCAGAAAAGGAGCCATTTTGCCAAGACACCGATTTGCGCACACTAGATCAAGCAATCGAAGGCGCTGATATTTTCTTGGGCCTTTCTGCAGGTGGTGTGTTGAAGCAGGATATGGTGAAGAAGATGGCGCCTAAGCCATTGGTCTATGCCTTAGCAAACCCAACCCCAGAAATTTTGCCGGAAGAGGTAAAAGCAGTTCGTCCAGATGCGGTGATGGCAACTGGCCGCACTGATTATCCGAACCAAGTAAATAACGTTTTATGTTTCCCATTTATCTTCCGCGGCGCTTTAGATGTGGGTGCAACAACGATTACTCGGGGTATGGAGGTCGCAGCGGTTAAGGCTGTAGCCGAGCTAGCCCAGGCTGAACAGAGTGAGGTAGTAGCTTCTGTTTACGGTATTGAAAATCTCTCCTTTGGACCAGAATATTTAATTCCAAAACCATTTGACCCACGTTTGATTACTGTGATTGCTCCAGCAGTTGCTAAAGCTGCAATGGAGGACGGCGTAGCTTTGCGCCCGATTAAAGATTTTGATGCTTATCGTAATCAGCTGCAACAGTTCGTTTATCACTCCGGTACTTTGATGAAGCCGCTCTTTAGCATCGCTAAACGTGTACCGGCAAATCAAAAACGGATTGTGTTTGCTGAAGGTGAAGATGAGCGCGTATTGCGCGCAGTACAAATCATCATTGATGAACACCTTGCTACTCCAATCCTTATCGGTCGCCCAGCAGTGATCGAGCATCGTATCGAAAAATTTGGTCTGCGTATGAAGGCTGGTGATGACTTTGAGGTTGTAAACCCAGAGAATGACTCGCGCTTCCGTGATTTCTGGCAAACCTACCTTGCCCTTACTGAGCGCATGGGCGTCACACAATCTTTCGCAAAGTTAGAAGTACGCCGACGCAATAGTTTGATTGGAAGTCTGATGATTCAAAAAGGCATGGCTGATGGCATGATTTGTGGAACGATAGGTAGCTCTGCAACCCATCTGAAGTATGTTGATGAAGTGATTGGGCATGAATCTGGTGCGAATGTATATGGCGCAATGTCTGGTTTGATTTTGCCGGGTCGTCAAGTATTCTTGGTGGATACACATATTAATCTTGATCCAACTGCCGAACAGTTAGCGGACCTCACTCTCATGGCTGCAAGTGAAATGAGAAAACTGGGACTAGCCCCTAAAGTTGCATTACTTTCCCATTCCAACTTTGGTTCAAGTAATGCGCCATCTGCAATCAAAATGCGTGAAGTCTTGGCATTACTTCAGAAAGCGGATCCCAATCTTGAGGTAGATGGTGAAATGCACGGCGATAGCGCTTTGGATGAAGCCATTCGCGCAGGTGCTGTAACTTCATCACCATTAAAAGGCGATGCCAATTTATTAGTTTTGCCGAATATTGATGCTGCAAACATTTCTTACAATTTGTTAAAAACAGCAGCGGGTAATGGCATTGCGATTGGTCCATTGTTGTTGGGTGTTGCTAAGCCAATTCATATTCTTACCCCGGCTGCAACTGTGCGCCGTATTGTGAATGTGACAACTTTGGCGGTTGTAGAGGCTGCAAGCAACGCTAGGGGTATTAGCTAATTCTATATAATCAGTGTAAGTTAGGAATAACTTACATAAATTATTTCTATACAAATCAGTGTGTTACATAAAATGCACTGTATTTGGGCTTGATTTGACGGCGTGTTACGGGTAATCTAACACCCATCATGAATAATCGCTCTGAAAACAGCAGTACAGCCAGCTTCGATGAACATAGCCGCGCTGAAAGTTGGGAAAGCAATGATCGACTTGAAACTGAGTCATCCGCTGCCAATATTTACGCTGAAGGTGGCCTATCTCGTTTACAAACCTATGCAGCAAATCAAGTTTCGGGGAAAAAAGTGACAGCTTCTTGGCGTGCCGCTTTGGCCGTTCGCGATGCCGGACCGCCAGCTATGTTGCGCAGTGTGCGTCCCAATATCGTGCAATCTATTCGTGCTTTCCGCACTCCTGATTTACAGGAAGCAGCAACTGAATTGGGTCAACACTTCATTTATGCCAACTGCGCCAATGCAATGACAAAAGGTGAGGTTTTGGAATCAATTGCGATTGCTTACTCATTTACTAAACAGCAGGCAAAAAACTACGATCCTTTATTAGATGCTTTGACCACTACAGTTGATAAGTCTGGCCCACAGCCTGGATTTGTTGTAGTGCTCGAAGGATTACCTTGTACTCAGAAGTTTGACAAAGAAGCTCGGGAAACTTTGTTGGATGTGTTCCGTGATGCAGTTGATTTCTGGGCTGAGCGTCGGACTCCATATCGCGTCTTCTATTCTTTTGCTTAATCGCTGAAGCTTTAGAAGCTCGTTTGAAGCCCTATAAATCGCCTCTATTTGAGGCGATTTTGCATTTCAGGGTTCCATACGCTATGCACCGCTGTAATGGCCACCACACCAGCCGTTTCGGTTCTCAGCACTCGCTCACCAAGTGAGACCAATTGATAGCCTGCAGCTTGTGCTTGAGCCTCTTCCTCAGGAGAATGGCCTCCTTCAGGTCCAATCATTAGGACAATGTCCTGAGGCTCATTTTCAATCAGCACTGCATACATATTTTTAGTAGCATCAGGACTGAGTAGCAGCTTAAGAGCCGGCTTTGGCTTGGAGTTTAGATAAGCCTCAAATGTTTGAATAGGTTCTAAGCTTGCAAAGACAGTACGATCGCATTGTTCACATGCCGCTTCAATAATGCCTTCCCAGTGGACGAGTCGTTTTTGGGCGCGCTCTTGGTCGCTTGAGCGCGTGAGCCTGAGGATGGAGCGCTCACATTGCATGGGAGCGATGTTTTGGGCGCCAGTCTCCACCGCTTTCTCGATAATCCAATCCATTTTGTCACCGCCGGCCAGTCCCTGGGCCAAGGTAATGGCATATGGGGTCTCACGATGGGTATCAGTGCGGATATCTGCCAATTGCACTTGTCCTGCTTTTCCACTCAAAGAGAGTAGCTCTCCCTTCGCAACTTGGCCCTTTCCGTCAAAAACTGGGAAGAATTCCCCAACTTGGATCCGTCGCACACGCAGATGATGGGCAAGCTCAGGGGTGAGGGATGTTGGCTTTTGGGATTCCCATGGCCCGGGAAGATAAAATTGAGGCATTACTGAAATATAGCCAATTAATTTTCCAGAGACCACTTTTACGATGTCAAACCTTCAAATTCGTATGGCCAATGCCATTCGCGCTTTATCCATGGACGCAGTACAGCAGGCAAATTCTGGTCACCCTGGTATGCCGATGGGTATGGCAGATATTGCTGTTGGTCTTTGGAATGAGCATTTAAAACACAACCCAACTGATCCACATTGGATTGATCGTGATCGTTTTGTTTTATCCAATGGCCATGGATCCATGTTGTTGTATTCACTCTTGCATCTTTCTGGTTATGACTTGCCAATTGAAGAGTTGAAAAATTTCCGTCAATTGCACAGCAAAACTCCAGGACATCCTGAGTATGGAATTACTCCTGGTGTAGAAACAACTACTGGTCCATTAGGGCAGGGCATTTCCAACGCTGTTGGTATGGCGCTGGCAGAAAAATTATTAGCCGAAGAATTTAATCGTCCCGGACACAATATCGTTGATCACTACACCTATGTATTTTTAGGTGATGGTTGTTTGATGGAAGGTATCAGTCATGAAGTGTGTTCTTTGGCTGGCACACTCAAGCTCAATAAATTAATTGCATTATGGGATGACAATGGCATCTCCATTGATGGCAAGGTTGTTGCTTGGTTTAACGAAGACACTCCTAAGCGTTTTGAGGCTTATGGCTGGAATGTGATTCGTGCTGTAGACGGCCATGATGCAGAGGCTGTATCTGCCGCGATAGCTAAGGCTAAAAAGAGTGATAAGCCAACCTTAATTTGCTGCAAGACCGCTATTGGTCAAGGTTCGCCGAATATGGCGGGTAGCGATAAAGTGCATGGCTCACCATTGGGTGCCACTGAAATCGCGGCAACGCGTGTTGCTTTAAATTGGCCTTATGCGCCGTTCGAAATTCCGAAAGATATTTATGCGGCATGGGATTTTAAAAAGCGTGGTCAAGCAGTTGAGCATGAATGGAATAAAGAATTCCAAAAATATAAGAATAAGTTTCCAGAGCTCGCCTCTGAATTACAGCGTCGAATGGCAGGGGATCTTTCTAAAGATTTTTCATCTACATTAAATGCCTATTTAAAAACTTGTCAAACGAAAGCAGAAACAATTGCTACTCGTAAAGCAAGTCAGAATGCGATTGAGGCTTTAGCGCCAGCTTTACCAGAATTTATGGGTGGCTCTGCTGACTTAACTGGATCAAATTTAACCAATTGGTCAGGCTGCAAAGCAGTTCGTGGCGATCAATGGGGTAACCATATTAATTACGGTGTACGCGAATTTGGTATGAGTGCCATCATGAACGGTATTGCATTGCATGGTGGTTACATTCCATTTGGCGGTACGTTCTTAACCTTCTCTGATTACAGCCGTAATGCATTACGGATGGCGGCTCTGATGAGGTTGCGTAGTATTTTTGTATTTACACATGACTCTATTGGATTGGGTGAAGATGGTCCAACGCATCAGTCCGTAGAGCATGTAGCTAGCTTGCGCTTAATCCCGAATTTGATGGTTTGGCGTCCTTGTGACACAACAGAGAGCGCTGTAGCCTGGGGCGCAGCTATTGAGCGTAAGAATGGGCCAAGTGCACTAATCTTTAGTCGTCAAAACTGTCCGTTTGTATCTCGCAGCGCAGCGCAAATTAAAGATATCGCACGCGGTGGCTATGTAATACGTGAGTCATCTGGCAAGGTTGATGCAGTGATTATGGCAACTGGCTCTGAAATTGCACTCGCATTACAAACTGCAGAGCGTCTGGAAAAAGATAGCGCTGGAAAGATCGGAATTCGCGTCGTTTCCATTCCTTCGACGACAGTATTCGATCAACAAGACGCTGCGTATAAGGCAAAGGTTCTACCTGCCAATATTCCGCGCATTGCTGTCGAAGCAGGCGTAAGTGATTTCTGGTGGAAGTATGGTTGTGCAGCTGTTCATGGTGTTGACACCTTCGGTGAGTCTGCACCAGCACCAGCCTTGTACGAATATTTTGGTTTAACAGTCGATCAAATCGCAAAGACAGTTAAACAATGTATTGATAAGAAATAAAGCAGAGCGCGAAATAAAACAAAGTACAAAATTAAATATTAGTAAGGGGAAATAAATGACAATTCGTGTCGCAATTAATGGTTATGGACGTATCGGGCGCATGGTATTGCGTGCCTTGTATGAAGATCAGGTAAGCGGCAAGCCACGTCGTGATATCAAAATCGTCGCTATTAATGCGATGGGCGACATTGCTATTAATGCCCACCTGACTCAATATGACTCAGCACATGGCCGCTTCCCAGCTGAGGTTTCGGTAGATGGCGATTGCATGGTGGTGAACGGTGACCGCATCAAAATGTTCTGCACCCGCAATCCTGCAGAAACTCCCTGGGGCGAGTTGGGCGTTGATTTAGTTTTAGAGTGCACAGGTAAGTTCACTTCTAAAGAAAAAGCGATGATTCACATTCAACAGGGCGCAAAGAAGGTATTGATTTCTGCTCCTGGTGAAAAGGATGTGGATGCAACGATCGTGTATGGCGTAAATCAAAATGTATTGAAGCCAAGCGATGTTGTGGTTTCAAATGCAAGCTGTACAACTAACTGCCTAGCCCCATTGGTTAAGCCGCTTCTAGAAAAGATTGGTATCGAGTCAGGTTTGATGACTACGATTCATGCGTTTACAAATGATCAGGTTTTGACTGATGTGTATCACAAGGATATGCGTCGTGCGCGCTCTGCTGTGAGCAGTATGATCCCAACCAAGACTGGTGCGGCAAAAGCAGTTGGTTTAGTTCTCCCGGCCTTGGCAGGTCGCTTTGATGGCTTTGCTATGCGTGTACCCGTGATCAATGTCTCTGTCGTTGACTTAACTTTTGCTGCAAGTCGCGCTACTAGCGTGGACGAAGTGAACTCCATTCTCAAGACTGCTAGTGAGGGTGAGCTCAAAGGTATCTTAGGCTTTAATACTTTGCCTTTGGTATCTATCGACTTTAACCATGATCCACGTCCAAGTATTTATGACGCCTCTCAGACTCGCGTTTCTGCAGATGGCAAGTTGGTGAAGGTGTTGGCTTGGTATGACAATGAGTGGGGTTATTCAGTACAGATGCTCAACGCTGCAGAAGCTTTAATGGCTGTTAAGTAAAAAACTAGTTAAAAGCATCTAAAAGTATTTAAAAGTCGTTAAAAAAGGCTTAAATTTTACTTTTAGGCTTAAATATGTAAAAAAGACCTCAATTTGAGGTCTTTTTTACTTCTTAAACTGCTAAAACATCATGTTTTGCCCGCTTTATTTAGCCTGTTTGTTGTGGCAATTCTTCTTTTGGCATTGACCGTACATCGCTAAAGCATGGTCTTGAAGCTTAAAACCCAAACTTTTGGCAATATCACGCTGCCTTTTTTCAATGGCTTCATCCACAAACTCCTCAACATGGCCACAATCAATGCATACCAGGTGATCGTGGTGTTGCCCTTCATTAAGTTCGTAGATCGCTCTGCTATCCCCTTTACTGGATTCAAAGTGACTCCGAAGGAGTAGCCCCGCCCGCTCAAACTGGGTAAGAACCCGATAAACCGTTGCTAGACCGATTTCTTTATCTTCTTTGGCCAAGGCCATAAAGACGTCTTCAGCGCTAAAGTGCGTACCACCATTTTGATGGAAAAAGTCGAGGATTTTCATCCTTGGCCCGGTAGCTTTTAGGCCGATATCTCTTAAATCTTCAGGGGTAGGGTTTTGGGTCATATTTATGGCATTGAGAGCTAAAATCAATGTCTTAATGATACGGCCAGCCATGCAAAATTGCCTTGAACTTTTTACCCGCTTTCTAAACCCTATTTTGAAGGGTGTTTATTCCCCTGTCCGATTAGGAATTATAGGTCTGACTCTGTTTGGATTATTGGGAGTAGTTGGTTGCACTTCTGCAGTTGATGAAACGCAGCGAGCTTGGATGAATAAGATTTTTAGACCCTACGTTCCAGACGTAGTGCAGGGTAACTTCATCTCTAGTGAGCAATATTCTAAGTTGCAACTAGGTATGACACGTGAACAAGTGCGTCAAATCTTAGGCACGCCATTATTGGCGAGTTATTTCCATGCAAATCGTTGGGACTATGTTTTTGAATTTAAGCGCTCTGGTCAGACTGTGGGTAAGGAACGGCATGTCACTATATTTTTTGATGGCGATAAAGTGGTGAAGTTTGAAGGAGATGCATTGCCAACGGAAGTTGAGTTAGTTGCGGAAATTGATAACTACGCAAAAACCAAGCGTTCATTTTGGGATGTCATTACAGGCTCTAATAAGCCACCAGTGACACCACCATTACAGCAGCCAGAAGTTTTGATTCCAAGCAAGACGGATAATTTGCCAGCGGGCGCTGTTGTACCAGCTGCACCTAATAGCAGTTCATTCTGGGACTTTTTTAGTTTTTCAAATAAGCAGCCAGATGCACAGTCTCCACAATTAGGGCCTGGTACTTTAAATGATGTGCCAAAGTCTGCCGATTCTAAATAATTGAAATCACTTTTGTATTGATGCCAAGAATATTGTTTTGGCTCACTTAAATAAGAAGCGAAGAAACATATGATGAAGATTGCAATTGCAGGCGCAACGGGACGTATGGGAAAGATGCTGATTGAGGCTGTTCTAAATACAGCTGATGCCCAATTGGTTGGGGCGCTTGAGCATACCTCTTGCCCACAGCTAGGTGAAGATGCCGGTGCGTTCTTAGGTAAAAAAACGGGTGTACTAATTTCTTCTGATGTTGCTCAAGTATTGGCGAATGCTGAATTCTTGATTGATTTCACCAGACCTGAGGGAACGATGGCCCATTTAGCCGTTGCTGAAAAGACGGGTACCAAAATGATTATTGGTACCACTGGATTGACTGCCGAGCAAATCGCTAGCTTGAAAAAAGCTTCTTCTGCATTAGCAATTGTGTTCGCACCTAATATGAGTGTTGGTGTGAATGCGACCTTTAAGCTCTTAGAGATCGCAGCCAAGATGCTCAATCAAGGTTACGACATTGAAATTATTGAAGCTCACCATAAGCATAAGGTGGATGCTCCTTCTGGCACTGCGCTCAAGATGGGCGAAGTGATTGCAGATGCATTGGGCGAGAAACTTGATGATGTTGCTGTCTATGCGCGTGAAGGCCATACCGGTGAACGCAAAGAGGGCTCAATTGGTTTTGCCACTATTCGTGGCGGCGATATTGTTGGTGACCACACTGTTTTATTTGCGGGTGATGGCGAGCGTATTGAAATCAGCCATAAATCTTCGAGTCGTCAGTCTTATGCTCAAGGTTCACTACGTGCCGCACGCTTCTTGCAAAACCAAAACAATGGCTTATTCGATATGCAAGATGTTCTTGGTCTGCGTAAATAGCAACTAATTAGTAAATCAATTAAAAATAGAAGAAAAGAGTTGTCACAGAATGAGTAAGGATTACGACTACCGCAGCATTGAAGCGGCAGCGCAAGCTGATTGGGAAGCTGCGCAAGTCTATCAAGTGGCAGAGAACACGGTTGATGCACAAGGCAAGCCAAAGCCAAAGTACTTCGCCTGTTCTATGTTGCCTTACCCATCGGGCAAGCTCCATATGGGGCATGTGCGCAACTACACCATTAACGATGTAATGGCTCGTCAGCTCCGCATGCAGGGTTATAACGTCCTCATGCCAATGGGCTGGGATGCGTTTGGTATGCCTGCAGAAAATGCGGCGATTCAGAACAAAGTACCGCCAGCTAAATGGACTTACGACAATATTGCTTACATGAAGAAGCAAATGGCTGCGATGGGTCTAGCGATTGACTGGTCACGTGAAGTAGCCACTTGCAGTCCTGATTACTATCGTTGGAACCAATGGCTCTTCTTGAAGATGCTCGAAAAGGGTATTGCTTATCGTAAGACTCAAGTGGTGAACTGGGATCCAATCGACCAGACCGTTTTGGCGAATGAGCAAGTTATTGATGGTCGCGGCTGGCGCTCTGGTGCTTTGGTGGAGAAGCGTGAAATACCTGGTTACTACTTCAACATCACTGCGTATGCAGAGCCATTGCTCTCTGGTTTAGATGATTTGGGTTGGCCAGAGCGCGTCAAGACAATGCAACAAAACTGGATAGGTAAAAGCCGTGGTGTGCGTTTTGCTTTTAAGCATGAGATTGCTGATGACCATGGCAATTTTATTCAAGATGGCCTGTTGTATGTATTTACTACTCGTGCAGACACCATTATGGGCGTTACCTTCTGTGCAGTAGCTGCGGAGCATCCTTTGGTTGCTAAAGCTGCAGGGAATAATCCAGCACTAGCTGCATTTATTGAGAAATGCAAAACCGGTAGTGTGATCGAGGCTGATTTAGCTACTCAAGAAAAAGAAGGTATGTTCACTGGCTTGTACGTCACGCATCCTCTGACACATGAGCCTGTTCCAGTTTGGGTAGGTAACTACGTATTGATGTCTTATGGGGATGGCGCGGTGATGGGTGTGCCTGCGCATGATGAGCGTGACTTTGCTTTTGCGCTCAAGTATGACTTGCCAATCAAGCAAGTTGTTGCGCTGAGGGGCGAGTCACCTATGTTCAATACCACTCGCTGGGAAGATTGGTACGCCCAAAAAGATGATGTAGTTTGTTTTAATAGCGCACAGTTTGATGGTCTATCACATGAAGAGGCGGTGAGCGCTGTTGCAAAAGAATTAGAGAAGCTTGGTATTGGTGAAATAAAGACTACTTATCGTTTGCGTGACTGGGGAATTTCACGGCAACGTTATTGGGGTACGCCAATTCCGATTATTCATTGTGGTGATGAGAGCAATCCGGGTTGTGGCGCTGTTCCCGTTCCTGAGGCGGACTTGCCGGTAGTCTTACCTGAAGATTGTGTACCAGATGGTAGCGGCAATCCACTGAACAAACGTGCTGACTTTTTAAATGTGAAGTGTCCGAAGTGCGGCAAACCAGCCCGTCGAGAAACGGACACCATGGATACCTTTGTAGATTCCTCTTGGTATTTCATGCGCTACACCGGACCTAATGCAAAAACGATGGTCGATGGACGTAATGAATATTGGATGCCAATGGATCAGTACATTGGAGGTATTGAGCATGCGATTTTGCATCTACTCTATGCGCGTTTCTGGACTAAGGTCATGCGTGATCTCAATCTCATTTCTTTTGATGAGCCTTTCCAGAATTTGCTGACTCAAGGCATGGTTCTTAACGAGACTTACTACTCTGAAGATGCTTCGGGTAAAAAGACTTGGCTCAATCCGCTTGATGTGGAATTAGACCTCGATGAAAAAGGTCGCCCCCAAGGTGCCAAGCTCATTGGCGATGCTTCGGGCGCACCGGTAGTTATTGGTGGTGTCGAGAAGATGTCCAAGAGCAAAAACAATGGTGTTGATCCTCAGGCTCTGATTGATCAATATGGCGCCGATACTGCTCGTTTATTTGTGATGTTTGCTGCTCCACCCGAGCAACAGCTTGAATGGTCTGGTGCTGGTGTAGATGGCGCTTCTCGTTTCTTGCGCAGGGTATGGATGTACTCTAGCAGTCAGGCTGCTGCCTTGCTTGATGCATCTGATAGTTTGCCTGCTAATTTGAGCGATGCCGAAAAAGAATTGCGTCGTGAAGTCCATACGATTTTGAAGCAAGCCAATTTTGACTATCAACGTCGTCAATACAATACTGTGGTTTCTGCGGCAATGAAGATACTTAATACGCTTGAGCCAATTAAGCTGGGGCAGAATGCCGCCATCAGCGCAGCGGTTTTGCGTGAATGTTTGAGTATCTTGTTGCGTGTTCTCTACCCAGTGGTTCCACACATGACCCATGTGTTATGGAAAGATCTTGGTTACACCAAATCTTTTGGGCCTTTGCTTGATGCCCCTTGGCCTTCTGTAGATGAATTAGCTTTGGTGCAAACAGAATTAACTTTGATGCTGCAGATTAACGGTAAGTTACGTGGTGACATTAAAGCCCCTGCAGATGCTAGCAAAGAGCAGGTCGAAGCTTTAGCTTTACAAAGTGAACCTGCACAAAAAGCATTAAATGGTGGCGCACCCAAGAAAGTGATTGTGGTGCCTGGACGTTTGGTTAATATCGTTGCCTAATCCTATAAAGAAACTAAAGCGATGAGCTCAAATCAATTTCGTCAACTTCGACGTGCAATGCTAGGCTTAATCGCTGCTGCTCCAGTAATGGGGTTGATCGCATGCGGCTATCGCTTACGCGGTATGGTAGATTTGCCATTCAAGGTCATTGCGATTACTGGTAACCCATCCCCGCCACTGAGGGCGGACTTGCAGACGGCAATTTTGACGGGTACAGACGCAAAGGTGGCTATCAATCCTAAAGATGCGGATCTTATCTTAGAAATTACCAACGATATTAATGGCCGTGAGATCTTGGCTTACAACTCAAATGGTCAGGTGTCAGCATATCGACTCAATATTCGAGTTGGTTTTAGAGCTTATGATTTAGCTGGAGCAGAAATTGTTCCTGAGACGGAGATTTATATGACTCGGGATATGGACTTTACGGTTTCTACAGTTTTGGCTACCGATGTGCAGATTCAGCAATTCTTAACCTTGATGCGTAAAGATTTAGCGATTCAGATCTTACGTCGTGTTGCTGCCGCTGCAAGAGCGCCACAACCCAAAGCTTTCTAGAGATAGGCTTAGGGCATGGTTAAAGTTGATGCCTTACAAGTGCACCTCAAGTCTTTGAGTTCTGGTGCTCCCATGTTGCCGTTATATGTTTTTAGTGGCGATGAGCCATTACTCATGATGGAGGCGATGGATCAATTACGCTCTGCCGCCAAGAAACAAAATTTCACTGAACGCGAAGTCTTATCGCAAGAGCGTGGATTCGATTGGAGTGCTTTATTAAATGCTGGCCAAACAATGTCTTTATTTGGTGATAAGCGCTGGGTAGACTTACGCATTCCAACTGGTAAGCCAGGTCGCGATGGAGCTGACGCTTTAAAACAATTCGCTACACAAATAGCATTTCAAACAAATGGCTCCGATGGCCCAGATACGGTGGTCTGTATTATCCTTCCCCGTTTAGATAGCAAGACCAAGACTTCTGCCTGGTTTAGTGCCCTGGATGATGCTGGTATGGCGATTCAGATTGATTCTTTGGATCGCAGTCACTTACCCCAGTGGATTGCTGGGCGATTGAAGCGTCAAGACCAAGAAGTAGAAGCAGGACCTGAGGGTCAACGTGCACTGGAATTTATTGCCGATCAAGTAGAGGGCAATTTAATTGCTGCCCATCAAGAGATCCTGAAGTTGGGTTTGTTATACCCCACTGAAAAATTAACTGAGGAGCAAATTCGCTCCTCTATTCTGAAAGTGGCGCGCTATAACGTCTTCGAGTTAACTGAAGCAATGCTCGCTGGCGACTTAGCAAGACTTAATCGGATGTTGGATGGCTTAAAAGGTGAAGGTGAGCCATTGGTGCTGATTCTGTGGAGCGTAACTGAAGAGCTTCGGATACTATCTAAACTAAAGGCAGCTAGTGATGCGGGTGAGTCTGTACAGAACCTGATGCGCACTAACCGCATTTGGGGAAATAAAGAGCGTTTGTACCCGGCGGCATTAAGAAGAGTTCAGCCTCTTAAGCTGCGTAAGGCAATGCAGATTGCCGCAGGATTGGATCGCCAGGTAAAGGGATTGCATGCAGCAGAATTGCCTGCAGACCCATGGGATGGTTTGCGTTTAGTTGGAAATTTATTGCGTTAAGTAGCATGAAGTAAGCAGTATGAAATAAGCAAAAAGAAATAAGAAGAGATTAAAAGATGAGTTCAGTCATTCAAGAAATGATGCAAGAGATTGGGAAACGAGCACGGGCTGCATCGCGAGCAATGGCGCGCGCTCCAAGCGCGCAAAAGAATCAAGCCTTGCTATATATTGCCTCAGCTGTTCGTCAGAAAGCGGATGAGATTCAGAAGGTGAATCAAGTCGATGTAGAGCGCGCAAAAGTAAATGGGCAAGATGCCGCTTTTGTTGATCGCCTAACCATGACTGCGAAAACGATTGAAACAATGGCTTTGGGTTTAGAGCAAATCGTTTCCCTGGATGATCCAATTGGAAAAATATCGGCTTTGCAAAAGCAATCCTCTGGGATTGAACTGGGGCAGATGCGTGTTCCGCTAGGTGTAATTGGTATCATTTATGAGTCGCGTCCTAACGTGACGATTGATGCTGCTGCCTTGTGCCTCAAGTCAGGTAATGCAGTGATTCTGCGCGGTGGCTCGGAAGCTATAGATTCCAATACTTTATTGGCACAGATTATCCGGGAGGGCTTAGCTGCTGCTGGTTTGCCAAAAGATGCGGTCCAAGTAGTAACAACCACGGACCGTAGTGCTGTGGGTGAAATGATTACGATGACTCAATACATTGACGTTATCGTGCCACGTGGCGGTAAGAGTTTGATTGCGCGCCTGATGGCTGAGGCACGTGTTCCAATGATTAAGCATTTGGATGGTATTTGTCACACCTATATTGATGCGGATGCGGATGTAGCCATGGCGGTTAAGGTCTGCGATAACGCCAAGACCCAGCGCTATGCGCCTTGTAATGCAATGGAAACCTTGCTTGTTAATCAAGAGATTGCCAATGCAGTTTTACCAACCCTTTGCAAGATTTATCAGGATAAAGGTGTGGAATTACGTGTTGATGGTTTGACTCGCAAAACGCTTGAAGCGAATGGCTTTCAGAATTTGGTCGATGCTACGGAGGAAGACTGGCAAACCGAGTATTTAGCGCCAATTCTATCGATTAAGACGGTGGCCAACATAGATGAGGCCATGAATCATATTGAGCAATACGGTAGCAAGCATACTGATGCCATCATTACTAACAATAAGGTCCAAGCTGATCGCTTTTTGCGTGAAGTCGATAGCGCTAGTGTGATGGTCAATGCCAGCACCCGCTTTGCAGACGGCTTTGAATATGGCCTCGGTGCAGAAATTGGCATCTCAAACGATAAGTTACATGCCCGCGGCCCAGTTGGCCTTGATGGCTTGACCTCATTGAAGTATGTGGTCATGGGTCATGGTGAGATTCGTAGCTAAAGTAAACAAACAATAGAGCAAACTACATATGAGCAACGCCTACCTGTGGGTAAAAACCTTTCACATCGTATTGATTACATCTTGGTTTGCAGGTTTATTTTATCTACCTCGAATTTTTGTGAACTTAGCAGAAGAAAAAAATACTGAGGCTTATGCTCGTCTAATCGGTATGGCTGACCGCCTGTTTCGGTTCATGACGATCTTGGCTGTGCCTGCGGTATTACTAGGTCTCACTTTATGGCTTTACTTTGGTATTGGCGCTGGTGATGCTTGGATGCATGCCAAATTATTCTTTGTACTCTTGGTGATTGGTTATCACCACGCCTGTTTAGGTTTGCTTAAGAAATTCCGTGCTGGAGTGAATAAGCGTTCCGGTATTTGGTTTCGTTGGTTCAATGAAGCCCCAGTGATCTTGCTAGTCATCATTGTAGCTTTAGTACTCTTCAAACCCTAAATACACCTTATATTTTATTATTCTTTTAAGACTGTTAGCCCCATGAGATTTTTTGTTGTTTGCCCAGGCGGTTTGGAAGTACTGCTTGCCCAGGAGCTAGCAGAAATTGCTGGACGCCCAGAATGTAAGGCCTTGGGAGCATGGGTGATTGATCCTACTCCTACCAGTCCTACTGGGGGCGTTGGTCTTGCTGCACCAATCTCTGCTGCAATGGCGCTGAATTTGCATTCGCGTATTTCGAGTCGAGTGTTACTACAAATGGCACAAGCCCCTTACAGACAAGAAGATGATTTGTATAAATTAGCTAGTGGTTTAGCGTGGGAGGATTGGTTTACTTCTAAGCAAACTTTACGCGTCGATGTCACGGCACATCGATCTCCTCTTAAGAGTTTAAATTTTGCAACGCTCAAAATTAAAGATGCGATTGTGGATCGATTGCGTGATGTGACTGGTGATCGTCCGAGTATTGATACCGCTTTTCCGGATGTACGTGTGCAGGCGCATTTGTCAGCAACCCAAGTCACCATTTATTTAGATACTTCAGGTGAGGCATTGTTCAAGCGTGGTTGGCGCGATGAAAAAGGAGATGCCCCTCTAAAAGAAAATTTAGCGGCTGGCATTCTGTCAATTACCGCCTGGAAACCAGGGCAGACCTTATTTGATCCGATGTGCGGTAGTGGCACCTTTTTGATTGAGGCTGCCCAGATGGTTTTAGGGATTCCTCCTGGGGCAATTCGTGCAGGGATGTACGGTGATGATGCTAAAGCGAGTCGCCTGGCTTATCGCCCCTTAATTACCTCTGCGCATGGTTTTGGATTTCAGAGGCTCAAGCCGTTTAATGAAGCTGCTGAACAAAAGCACTGGGTAGAGTTGAAAGAGGCTTCTTTGGCATTGATGTTAGAAAAACGTAAGCAGTTTCCTAGCGTTGAGTCATTAAAAATTTCTGGTGGCGATATTAATGAGAAGTTGGTATCCATGTTTAAGGGCAACTGGCAAAGGGCGCAACTACCAGACCAACCGGTAGTTCGCCAGGTTGATGCTTTAGCAGCGAAAGCCCCCGGTAATTTGAGTGAGGGGGTCATGCTATTAAATCCTCCTTATGGTGAGCGTCTGGTGATTAAGGGTGGTCGTGGACAGGATCGGACATCAACACATGATGCTGGTTATGAAGATTCTGAAGAGCCTGAAAATCGTTTTGAGTTAAATCTAGAAACTGGTCGTCAGAGTGCTAAGCGCTCTAGCCGTGAGTCTTTAAAGAAGCTCCAAGCGCAAGAAGAGCAAGATCCTAAGTTTGTTGAGTTTTTGCGTCAGTTTGGGCAGCACCTTAAAGAGGATTTTGGTGGCTGGAATATCTTTGTTCTCACTGCAGATATGGCGCTACCAGGTCAATTGCGCATTAAAGAGTCTAAGCGTACACCCCTATTTAATGGGCCTCTGGAGTGCCGTTTATTTAAGTTTGAGATGCACGCTAAGCGACCAGCTTAAGATCGACCTAAGTGAGTATAAAACCTTAAAATATCAATAAAGATAAGCGGAGAAGTGAGTAATGGAATTTAAAACGTATATGTGTTTGATCTGCGGTTGGGTTTATGACGAAGCCACTGGTTTGCCTGATGAGGGTATTGCACCAGGAACTCTTTGGAAGGATGTCCCAATGAATTGGACTTGTCCAGAGTGCGGTGCTCGCAAAGAAGATTTTGAAATGATGGCAATTTAATTGATTGAACTTGGAAGCAATAATGGCAAATGTAGATCAAAACGTAGTTTTATTTGAACGTGCACAAAAGACTATTCCGGGGGGCGTCAATTCTCCAGTGCGGGCTTTTCGTCAGGTAGGCGGAGTTCCCCGTTTTGTTACTAAAGCCAATGGCCCTTATTTTTGGGATGCTAATGGTAAGCGCTATATCGACTTAATCATGTCTTGGGGTCCAATGATTGCTGGACATGCTAATCCTGAAGTTGTGGCTGCAGTTCAAAAAGCTGCTGAAACCAGTTTTAGTTATGGCGCGCCCACCGAAGGTGAAGTTGAATTAGCCGAGCGTATTTGCGCCTTAATGCCGAGCGTTGAGCAAGTGCGCATGGTCTCAAGCGGTACCGAAGCAACAATGAGTGCGCTTCGCCTAGCGCGCGGCTACACCGGCCGTGACTTGATTATTAAATTCGAAGGTTGCTATCACGGCCATGCTGATAGCTTGTTAGTCAAAGCCGGCTCAGGTTTACTTACTTTTGCTGACTCAACACAAAATGCACCATCTTCTGGTGGTGTTCCACAAGATTTGGTCAAACATACTTTAGTGCTGCCGTATAACGATGTCGTTTCAATTGAAGAAGTCTTCAAAAAGCAGGGTGATCAGATTGCTGCCGTGATACTCGAGCCGATTGCAGGCAACATGAATCTGATTCAACCTTCAAAAGAATTTTTATCCGCCATTCGTAGTCTCACCAGTAAACATGGCAGCATCTTAATCTATGACGAAGTAATGACTGGTTTTAGGGTTGCCTTAGGTGGCGCACAATCTATACAAGGTATTACGCCTGACCTGACCTGCTTGGGTAAAGTGATGGGTGGTGGTATGCCAATGGCAGCATTTGGTGGCAAGAAAGAGGTTATGTCCAAGCTTGCCCCATTAGGTAATGTTTACCAGGCAGGCACTCTGTCTGGTAACCCTGTAGCAGTTGCAGCAGGCTTAAAAAACTTAGAGATTATTTCTCGCGAAGGTTTTTATGAGTGCTTGACTGGTCAAACTGAGAAGTTGATGGCTGGCTTAAAGCAGGCTGCAGATAAGGCAAACATTCCTTTTGCAGTGGATAGTGTTGGTGGAATGTTTGGCTTTTACTTTGCTAGTGAGGTTCCTACCTCTTATGAGGCGGTTACTAAAACCGATATTGAAGCATTTAAGAAATTCTTTCATCTCATGTTAAATGAGGGTGTTTATCTTGCACCTTCAGCTTATGAGGCTGGCTTTACATCAATTGCTCATGACAATGCAGTCGTTGATGCCATCATTACTGCGGCTGAGAAGTCTTTCAAAAGACTTTAAACTTGAAGAATAAGCTTTAATCTCAAAGTGATATTACATTCGAAGTGGGTGGTCATAGCCACGCACCTGAATGATTTCTAATTTCTTATGATCCTTATTGGAGTCTGAGATCTCAAGGGCTGTGAGCTTACCACCCCATACGCAGCCAGTGTCTAAACCAATTACATTGTGTTGGCGTAATAAACCCAAGGTAGACCAGTGGCCAAAATAGGTAAGGACGTCTTGGGTCTTCCTAGTGGGAACTTTGAACCATGGTAGATAGCCTTTGGGACCTTGTTCTAAGCCGTCTTTGCTTATGAATTCCATTTGGCCTGTGGGCGTGCAAAAGCGCATTCTAGTAAGCGCATTAGTAATGACGCGTAAACGTTCATAGCCTTTAAGAGACTTTCTCCACTTGTTTGGAGTGTTGCCATACATATTGGCTAGAAAGTCTTTATACGATTTACTGCGCAGCGTTTTTTCAACTTCTTGGGCGCATTCGATGGTTTGTTGTGAGTCCCATTGGGGTAGAACACCGGCATGCACGGTGAGCACATGGCCATTACTCAAGGCCATTGGCCGATGACGAATCCACTCAATTAATTCTTTGCGATCTGGTGCTGACAAGATTGGCTGAATCGTATCTAGACCCTTAGGATTTCTTAATCCAGCATCAATTGCTAAAAGATGGAGATCATGATTTCCTAAAATGCATTCAGCCCGACCAGACTCTTGTAGGGATTTGAGTTGGCGTAGTGCGCCCAGAGAATCAGGACCACGATTCACCAGATCCCCCAAAAAAATCATCTTCGATTTTGATGGGAGTTTTTTAACGAGGGCTTTGAGGGAGGGCGCGCAGCCTTGCACATCTCCCACGGCATAGATCTTGCTCATACCATATCTTAAATCGGAACCATCAATTGAGCTCGATTTAGCTATAGATCAGGCAACCTTTTTGACTACGCTATAGCGCACCAAGGTATTTTTACGTGCCTCATCGTGATCTACCACTGGTAGTGGATAATCTCGTCCAAGACTGATTCCAGCAGCCTCCAGCTCTATATGTCCGGCTTGCCAAGGAGCGTGAATGGACTTCTTAGAGAGTTTTTCGAGTTGAGGTAGGTAGCGTTTAATGAACTTGCCCTCAGGATCAAACTTTTCTGATTGGGTAATCGGATTAAAGATGCGGAAGTAGGGCTGGGCATCGCATCCAGATGAGGAGGCCCACTGCCAGCCGCCATTGTTTGATGACAGCTCAAAGTCATTGAGGTGTTCTGCAAAGTAAGCTTCACCCCAACGCCAATCGATTCCCAAATCCTTTGTAAGAAAGCTCGCTACCACCATGCGTAAGCGGTTGTGCATATAGCCGCTTTGATTGAGTTGGTGCATTGCTGCATCAACAAGTGGGTAACCAGTTTTGCCTTCACACCAAGCAGTAAACAGTTTCTTGGCTTTGGCGCCAGATTCCCAGGCGATGTTGTCGTAGTCTGGTTTAAAAGATGCCCCTGATGCAAGACGAGGATTATTGGCAAGAATCATGAAATAAAAATCTCGCCAAATCAGCTCGCTTAACCAAATGGTTGCTCCCACACTGCCTGCCAGCATTCGGCGATGTGCTTCGCGTACTAAACCACGAATTGAAAGCATGCCAAAGCGTAGGTGAGTAGATAGATAACTAACCCCTTTAATTGCCGGAAAGTCTCTGCCAACTTGATACTGATCAATGCGTGGTAGAAAATCCTCTAAGAAAGCCCGACCGCCCTCGGAGCCAGGTGGTAGATAGCTTTCAATGCCTGTAGAGCAAAAGCCCATCGACTCAAGAGAAGGGAATGTGAGGTCTAACTTTTTCGGAATCGCTGCCAGTTGTCCTGGCTTTGGATTGCATTCATAAGCAGCAAGATCTTTTTCTTGAAGCGTCTTGAGCCAGTTATTTTTATAGGGCGTAAAAATAGAAAAGACAGTACTAGAATTTGTGAGAATTTCTTTTTTCTCAAAAATGACCTGATCTTTAAAACTTTCAAAATGAATACCCAGTTTTTCTAAAGAGGCCTTAACGGTCGCATCTCTCTCAATGGCTGAAGGTTCATAGTCGTGATTTACAAATACAGTTTCAACACCAAGTTCTTTGGCGATTTCCGGAATACATTCTAAGGGCTTGCCAAAGCGAATAATTAATCCTCCACCTTGCTTACACAGCTGCTCATCTATTTGTTTTAACCCTTGCCAAATGAAATCCACGCGGCGGTCGTGTTTTAAACCTTTAGGATCTAATTCACCCTTGAGCAGGGGTTTGAGAATATCTGTGTCAAAGATAAAAGTCAGCCAGACCTGCTTGCTGTCCTTCAGGGCATGGTGAAGGGCGGCATTGTCATAGAGGCGAAGGTCGCGGCGGAGCCAAACAAGAGCTTTTTGCATAACCCATATATTAGGGCTTATTCAGTGTAAATGCAGGCGCTGGACCACGGTAATCAGGTTAAGATCCTAAGGAATTATGGATACGGTCTTTTTTACTCTGTCGAAGGTAGTGCAATTTTTAATTGAGCCCTTAAATTGGGTTCCGCTCTTCATTTTATTAGCGCTACTGTTTTTATCCTTACGAAAACTCCATCTTTGTAAGCGATTCTTAGTATTAGCATTAATAGATCTTACTCTGGTGGGTTGGTTACCTGCATCAGAATTTTTTTTACGGGCGCTTGAAGATGAGGCGCCCAAAATTGAGTTATCAACGTTATCAAACGATGAGCTTGGCGGGATCATCATTTTGGGCGGTGCGATTGAGGATGGTGAAATTACGATAGATCGCGGCGAGGTATCGCTTTATTCCTCTGCGGAAAGGGTAACCAAAGCTTTTGAGCTTATACGCAAGTATCCCAGTCTTCCGTATATTTTTAGTGGATCATCAGGCCGCCTAGCCCCAAAAGGTATGTCTGAAGCTGAAGCATTTAAGCAGCTCGTTAAAGAGCAGGGTTTGAACGAGCAAAATGCGCATTACGAAAATCAATCGCGTAATACCTACGAGAATGTTTTATATGTGAAACCTATGATCACAGATTTTGGGCTGAAAACAGAATCTTCTGAACAAAAGCCTTGGCTTTTAATTACCTCAGCAAGCCATATGTTGCGCTCTAAAAAGATTTTCCAAAAACAGGGCATCAAAGTTATTCCTGTTCCAGTGGACTACCAAACGGCTAATCGTCTGCAATGGACCTCCTATGACTTAACGGATGGTGCTCATAACTGGAATATCTTAGTTCACGAAATAGTTGGGCTTTTTGCTTATTGGGTTACCGGAAAAATCTAGATATTCTGTAAAATAAGGCCCATGACTTCTGCCAAAAAAGCACCCCCTGCTTCAGAACTAGCTTCTGCGTCAGAGTCTTCAATTTCTTTTTCAGCAGACCATCTTGCCAATCAGTTTTTAGTTGCTATGCCGGGGATGGTGGATCCCAATTTTGCCGGATCTCTAATTTATCTGTTTGAGCATACTGAGAGGGGTGCAATGGGCTTGGTGGTTAACAGGCCTACTGAGGTTGATCTGGAAACCCTATTTGACAAGATTGAGTTGAAATTAGAAATCGCACCCTTGTTAAAACAACCAGTCTATTTTGGTGGGCCGGTTCAAATAGAGCGAGGCTTTGTTTTGCATGAGTCTGATTTGCTATCTCCTTACAGTTCTTCATTAATTATTCCGGGCGGTCTAACCATGACTACGTCAAAGGATGTTCTTGAGGCTGTAGCTGCAGGTTCAGGTCCAAAAAATTTCCTAATGACTTTAGGCTATGCCGGTTGGGGTGCTGGTCAGCTTGAAGAAGAAATTACCCTAAACGGCTGGATGAATGTGCCCTTGGCACGTGAGCAAATGATCGAGATCATTTTTAACACTCCATATAGTCAGCGTTATGAAAAGGCAGTAAGTCATCTCGGTTTTGATTTGTCTCATCTCTCTGGGGAGGCTGGGCATGCCTGACGCATTGACGATCATGGCATTTGATTATGGCACTCGTAGAGTGGGTGTAGCGATTGGAAACTCTTTTACAAAAGCCGGTCAAGCATTGAAAACAATTGCGGCGCCAAGTAGTGATGCACTTTTTCAGGAGATTGAATCTCTGCTAAAGGAGTGGCAACCAGATCAATTAGTTGTCGGTTGTCCAGCTCATCCAGATGGAGCTCCGCATGAAATGACAGCCAAAGCAGTTCGCTTTGGTAATCAGTTGCATGGACGCTTTCATTTGCCAGTACATTGGGTGGATGAGCGCTATACATCTGCAGTTTTGGAGGGGGGCTCAAAGATGCATGACAATCTAGATGCTCATTCTGCCGTTTTGATATTGGAGCAATATTTTGCGGAGCAAAGTGTGAAGTCCTTAAATTAAAAATATATTCAGAAATAGAACTTATATACGTATCGGATCAAAGAATGAATGCTGAACAGTTATACGGAAAATTACTAGAGAATCTGCGTAACAGGGCGCAAGAGGGTAATTTTGAGCTTGCAGGTCTTGCCATGGGCGGCGCATGGATTGCCGAGCGTTTGGCTGGTGATTTGGGTCTTCCTTACTTTGGAGTAATAAATGTAGCTTTTCATCGCGATGATTATGCGGAGAAAGGTATGACAGCTTTGCGAACTGCTAGCACTATGCCTACCCATTTACCATTTGATGTGAATGGTGCTAATGTCATTTTGATTGACGATGTTTTGTTAACAGGCAGAACTGTCCGCGCAGCCTTAAATGAACTCTTCGATTTTGGCCGACCCGCACAGGTGGAGTTGATGGTTTTAGCTGATAGAGGAAATCGCGAGTTACCAGTTACCGCTAATTTCGTTGGTGAACATATGGAGGTTCCAGAGAGCCAAATTCTGGTGTTAGAAAAAGATAATGCTGGTAAGTTCAGCTTTCAGTTAGAGGAGCGCGAATAATGAGTCAGCTGGTCAATCAATTTAATTCAGCTGGAGGGTTAACGCATCTTCTTACTCTTGAAGGTTTGCCTAAAGAGCAGATTCTGCATATTTTGGATACTGCTCAGCAGTTCGTAAGCGTCACCGATCCTGCGCGTGAAGTGAAAAAAGTGCCCTTACTCAGGGGTAAGAGCGTATTTAATCTCTTCTTTGAAAACTCTACTCGTACTAGAACCACTTTTGAAATTGCTGCAAAGCGTTTGTCTGCCGATGTTATCAATTTAGATATCTCTACCTCCTCCACAGCCAAGGGTGAGAGCTTGCTAGATACGATTGATAACTTAGTGGCAATGCAAGCTGATATCTTTGTGGTTCGCCACAGTGTTTCTAAAGCACCTATTGAAATCGCAAATCACGTTCCAGCGCATGTCCACGTTGTAAATGCTGGTGATGGTAGCCACCAACATCCAACGCAAGGCTTGTTGGATATGTACACCATGCGGCATTTTAAGCAAAACTTTAAAGGCTTAAAAGTTGCCATTGTGGGTGACATTGTTCACAGCCGAGTAGCGAAATCAAATATTCATGCGTTGACTACTTTGGGTTGCGAAGAGATCCGTGCTATTGGTCCAGAGAGTTTGCTGCCTAGCGATTTAAATATGCTGGGTGTTAAGGTCTTCCATAGCATGGAAGAAGGCTTGAAAGATGTTGATGTGGTGATGACATTGCGTATTCAGAAGGAGCGTATGGAAGCTGGGCAAGTACCTGAGGGTGATGCTTTCTTTAAACAGTATGGATTAAATTCTAGCCGTTTAGCCCTGGCGAAGTCCGATGCTATTGTGATGCATCCAGGCCCCATGAATCGCGGAGTAGAGATTGATTCGGTAGTTGCGGATGGACCACAGTCAGTTATTCTCAATCAAGTGACGTTTGGTATTGCTGTGCGTATGGCTGTCATGTCTATAGTTGCAGGCAACTAAGTTCACCAGCATGCAGTCAAAAAATCGTTGGCTGATCCTATCTCATGGCTTCAATATGGATGGCCGCGCAGCGAGCCAAACTATTACCGATAAAATGCCTTATTTGCTGGAGGCTGGCATTCAGCCGATAGTTTTCAGTGCCATCACTGGCATTAAAGATCAGCGTTTTCCACATCGCCAATTTTTAGCATGGGGTCCTGCAGCATTTCGGTTTGATTTTCGCCATTGGATAGCTAATCAATACGGTAGGGGATTCTTTTATAAAGCATCAACTGGAATAGTCTCTATTTTGCTGGCCCCCTTGATTGCTTTAGAAAAGTTCTTTCTGGGGTATTCCAGTCAATGGTCTTGGGCTATGCCTGCCTTTGTTCATGGGTTGAAGCTAATTCGTTCCGGTCAGATTGATGTGGTGTTTTCAACGGGTGGTGCTTGGTCTGCCCATTTGGCAGGTTTATGGTTAAAGAAGGTGGCAGGAGTGAAGTGGATTGTGGAGGTACACGACCCATTAGTAATTCGTAAGAGTCCCGATGATGATGGGCAAGAAAGACCTAAAAATAGAGATGCTCGATTTCGTCAATATCTTGAAAAGCAAATTACTAGGTTTGCAGATTTTGCCTGGTGGTTTACGGATGGAGCACTACACTATGTCAAAGTACGCAATACCAATTTAAATACCTCGGGTAATGCTCATGGCTTTATGGTTCTACCTGGAGCTGAGCCACCTGGAAGTTTAAATAAAGATCAAGTGCATCAATATTCGAAGCATCTGAATCTCTGTCACTTTGGATCCCTTGCAAAAGATCGATCTCTCGCCACCATTTTGATTGCAGTATATGATCTATTAAAGAAATATCCACAAGCTCGCAATCAGATTCGGGTGCATGCCTATGGCGCACCTCTGGACCTGCTATCAATTCAAGCAATAGAGCAGTTTAGTTTTGCGGATATATTGATTGCGCATGGACGACTTGAAAAAGATCCGGTAACTAGTAAATCAGGGCGCGAGCGGGTGGTGGAAAGGATGCAGGAGGCAGATGTGTTGATTCTGCTACACGGTAATGACGAATGGTGTGCTGAATACATCCCTTCCAAGTTCTATGAATATCTATGGGCTGATCGCCCTATTTGGGGAATTACCCATCGAAATGCCCAGTTTGATGAAATGCTTTCTGAGCGAGGTGCCTATTTAAGTCATGAGGGCGATCTGAAGAGCATTAATATGGCCTTAGAGCGAATTTGGCTAGATTGGGAACAAAAGCACTTGCCAGTCCCCGCTGGAAAACCCATAGGCGTTAAGCAGGCGGTAGATACAATCCTAGGTGTTGTGAGTTAAAACTACATTAATCTTTAGATGACCATGCCGAATATCGTTTTATATTGCTGTACCTTTCGCAAAGACTTGAAGAGAACAGTCAAGCTTGCGCAAAGTATTCAAAAGCATAACAAAGGCAATATTCCTTTTTATATCTCCGTGCCTGAGGATGATGTTGAGCTGTTTAAGAGCTATCTGAAAGATTACGAAGTCATTATCTTTGATGAAAGAGATATCTTCAAGGCTAATCTAAAGTTAGATATCCAGAAGTTATATGAAATCCGTGGGGGCTTAAGACAGCAAGTCATTAAGTCTGAATTCTGGAGACTAGGCATCTCTGAGAACTACTTAGTATTAGACTCGGACTGTATTTTTATTCGTAATTTTGATGAAAGTGATTTCATCGCTAAGGACAATATTCCTTACTCGGTGATTCATGAGGGGCGTGATGTATTGCAGGCAACAGAACGTTTCGGTCCGAAGAAAATCCGTCAGCATTTTTTGGCTGATCGCGAACCAATCAAGGCTGCCCTGGGACGTAAGGGTGTTACATATGATTTTGGCTATGCTCCTTTCCTGTGGAGTGGAAAAGTTTGGGAGTCTCTCGATAAAAATTACCTAACTCCAAACAATATGAATTTCTTAGATGCTGTATTGCTATGCGGCTCTGAATTTACTTGGTATGGCGAGTCGCTGATTAACTTTAGGGCAATTCCAATTTATCCACGCGAACAGCTATTTATGCATTACCACTATGAGCATCAGTTATGGGCTCATCAAGTGCTGGGATATAAAGAAGAGCTCCTTGCTCATGATTATTTGGGCGTTGTGTATCAATCCAATTGGGAAAGTTGGGGTGACTATGGCCCTTCAAACAAAAGTATTCCTTCCCGAGTATGGAGAACTATTAAGCGTGTGTTGAAGAAGACCCAATTTAAGCTTTCTCTATTGTTTGGTTTTGTAAACTAAATACTGAACACTCCAAAGCAACTCTTAAGTAATGCTTAATCTATCCAATGTCACTCTGCTATGTGTGGAAACACGTGAACCAGAGTTGGCACATTGGTCAATCGATCGATGCTTAAGTGGTACACAATTTGTAAAAGTGGTTCTGATTACGAACTTGGATCGTGTCAAAGTTAAACGAGCGGATATTGAGTATGTACAAGCGCCGCTAATTAAGACTACGAAAGATTACTCTGAGTTGTTGTTGACTGGACTGGATCAGTATGTAGAGGGATCTCATGTTCTAGTAATTCAGTGGGATAGTTTTGTGATTCATCCGCAATTATGGAGTGATGAGTTTCTCCAATATGACTACATCGGACCAGTGTGGCCACATCACCTTGAGACTCCGGTGGGTAATGGTGGCTTTTCGCTACGCTCAAGAAAGTTACTCAATGTGATCCAGAAGTCTGGATTTGTTAAAAAGCATCCAGAGGACTATTGTATTTGTGCTGATAACAAAGAATTTTTGAAACAGCATCATATTCACATTGCGCCCGTAAGCATTGCTGAGCAGTTTGCAGTTGAGCGCACTCCATGGCATCAGGCATTTGGCTTTCATGGTTTCTTTAACTTTGGTCGAGTCTTAAGTGATGTCGAATTAAAGATATTTATCAGCATATTGCCTGAGAACTATTTAAGCGGCCTTGATAGTTATGATTTGATTCAGTCCTTGCGAGAGCAAGGTAGATCTTCATTAGCAATGGAGATTGCTGGAAAAGTGAGATTTAAGTGGAAGATGCGAAAACAATTTATTAGGCTAAAGCTTTGGCTATTAGGCACTAAATAAGATGAAATTTACTGAAAAACAATTTGCATACGCTTCTGTATTAAGTGTTTTAGGTCTACTTTGTATCTGGGTCATCCCAAATACAATTGCTCTGCGGCATGTATTATTGATTTCGGGATCCTTATCTGCTGTTGGTTTAATTCGACTTAACTGGGGCATGCTGCGTTCGGTAGATTTAAGCTATCTGCCTCTCTTCAGTATGATGGGCCTATTTATATGGGTATTAATTCACTACACCTTTTTTTCTCTTAATCCGGAACTCGAACTCTCTGAGATTAAGGGCCTTTGGATACGATCTTTATTTGGCGCGATTTCTGCGGTGGGTTTAGCGATTTCGGTTTTGAAATATCCAAATCTTCGGCTTTATTTTTTTATTGCACTTTTTGTGACGCCGGCAATCAATGTGATCGCCTACATTAGGGCTTCATATTTGAACCATGGCCTTCTCAGTCCGCCTGATTTCTATCGCTTTTTATTTACCAAGATCGAAACAGCCTATTTTGGGGCAATTGCTGCAGCTGTAGCTGTAGGTAACCTCATACCTTTAATGACAGGAACGATTAATAAATCAAAGTTATGGCAAATATCGTGCTGGATGATAGGGTTGTTTTTGGTATTGGTTTCGGCGGCATTAGCAAGTACTAAAAATGGCATCGCTATCGCCCTGGGATTATGTGGGTTTTTGGTCATTATCCTTCTGATAAATTCGATTTTTCGTAAGGGTACGTCGAGGGTCTTGTCGGCCATCGTGGTAATTGCGATTCTGCTTCTCTCAGCTGGCGTATGGCAAGGTCATAAGTCTTCGGCATACAGGGGTTGGGATACTGTATTTCAGGACGCTGCATTGGGTCTTGATATTGATAAAAATCAGCAATGGCAAAAGGGTGAGGGTACTGTTCCTATGCCTATCAATAGTTTGGGAGTACCCGCTGCAATAAACACCTATACACGGTTCGCTTATGCTGCGGTAGGTATGCGTCTCATTATGGAATATCCCCTTGGATATGGGTCAATTAATCGATCTTTTAAAGGTCTACAAGAACAGGCGAAAATCCCTCATGAACATGAAGGACAGGTTCATAGTGGTTGGATTGATCTTGGCTTGGCTTTTGGGATCCCCGGTTTAATATTGATTTTTACTGCGTTGTTATCAATTATTTACTTCGGGCTTAAGAGTAAAAATTCTATTGCGTTGCCTTGGATAGTGGTTTGTTTAGCTTATATTCCTTTTGGATTAATTGCAGAAATTACTTATAAGCAATATTTTGAAGCAACTATTTTCTTTCTATCGTTAGCTTCCAGCATCGTCATACTAGGAAAACGAACAAGCTCTAAATACCTATGATATGACTAAAAAAATTTGTTTTATTAACAATTACAATAATGAGAAATATATACGAGACTGTCTTGAGTCTGTTTATGCGCAAACTATGCCATTTGATGAGGTTATCTTGGTTGATGATGGTTCCACAGACTCTTCATTGGAAATCATCACCCAATTTTCTTTAAAGTATAAAAATTTTCTACTCCTTAAAAAAGAAAACGAGGGGCAAATTTCTACTTTTAATTTTGTTCTCCCGTCTATTCCAGAAAACTCCCAGATATTTTTATTAGATGGGGATGATATTTATCCAACTGATTACTTATTTAATGTGCTGAAGTTGATAGGTAATGAGTCGTGGGAGTTCGCTTTTTGTGAGCAGCAAAAGTTTATTGATGGTGAAGTTCGTTCGATGGATACTGCAGTTATTAGCGATCAATCACCGCACTATTTTTCGAAGACAACAGCACTGACAAGAAGTAGAGGGTGTTGGATAGGAAGTCCAACATCATGTATTTCATTGTCGGATAAAGTATTTAGAAAGATATTTCCTTATCCGCACTACAGGGATAAAATATTTTGGGTGGATGATGTAATGATCTTTGCTTCATCGATTTTGGGGGTGAAAAAAGTACACTTACCTTCATTAGGTGTTGGTTGGAGATCGCATCCTCATAACGTCACTAAAAAGCATCATTCAGAGCATGACATTTGGACGCGAAAAAACTCAATCAATAATATCTTTGAATGGTACTGTGGGGCATTTAATATTCCACGCTATCCTGGCGTAATTGAATTTTTTGGAGAGTATCGGCTTCTTGGAGAGTATTGGCAAAAAAGACTAGATTTGCCGAATAAGTATCGAATGTTTAACCGTCTGCTGAGGAATTCTATTAAACAGGCTGCTAGTAAGCTGTCCTAAACGCAATTAGGCAAATATTTACCTAAAGATTTAATAACGGTATTAGGAATCTTATGACGGTCTTGGTTACTGAGTTTGGTATTTCGGTCATATAAATCCGTGCCAGATAAAATCTTTTTTTGAATATCTTCTTTAGATATATTTTTATACGCACTTAAATTCTCTACATCGCTGATGGCAAAAATCTTGTTCATAATTTTTTCCTCATCCATGAAGTAGGAAAAATGCCACCCACCTTCTGGAATGTGTTCAAAATCATTTTTTCCGCTCCTAAAGCGATGCGGAAGATGCTTTCTGAATGTACCCAGCGCAGTCATTACAGAGCCATAAAACTTATCATTAGGCGCTGCATTATTTAGGTTGTAGTAATAAAAGGTTTGATCTAGGCTATACGCATGAGGCTCTTTATTATTTATATTGCCTGATTGTAGTGCTTGAATGCCTTTATCAATCGCAGTCTCGCTTGGAAACTCATCTAGGTCGCTAAAAATAACAATGTCATCTGGATTGAATACCTTTAAAGGCTTCAATGTAGAGTTTCTTTGGGCATCTTGAATCTTCCAAAGATAGCGAGTGATGCGATTGCGATATTTCAGCTTTTTGAATAGCCAGGGTATCGAATTGAGATTGAGGTATTCCCGGTGATAAATGATTTTATTGGCAAAGGGCAGTGTATTGACAAGTCCTTGGTTTAATAAAAACTCTTTTTGACGTCCAGAGAAATCAACATTGGCTTCTGAGATAATGAAGTAATCAACAATAGGACCCAAATACTCAAGCCGAGCTTTGAGTAAGTCGAGCTCGTTATAAAACAAGAAGACATCGAGTAACTTAGGCTTCGTCATCCAGTTAATTCTATTTAGCTTTGCTTGGATAAGTTTGTGGAGGCAGTGAGAATTTGACTTCATCAGTCTTCTTCAGGTACGCCTGCTCTAGATGTAGTGCCAAGCCTGGGATGCTAATACCTAAATAACGCTTGGGCTTAGACCAAAACTGGAGTCGGCGTGGAATTTGCTTGATATATCTTGACTTAGCCATCATGGGCTGCTTAGTGATGATGCAAAAGTTATCAAAATCGAAATCTTTCTTTGCTGTTTTAGTTATAGACCAAATATCAGTATCTTCTTTAAGAGTTTTTCCTGTTACCGCAAAAGTCATGGTGGTGGAGTTTGATGTGCGCCACCATTGTGTGGGCCCAGCCACTACTTCGGTAAGCTCAGAAAATTGGTTTCGTTTAGCATAGGGGTTTATGGGGCCATGATGAAATTTATATTTATCCGGATGGTCGTAGAGACTGACGTAGTCAAAATATTGCAATCCCTCTTCTAGTGCGCTTGGGGCCTCAGGAAGATGAAGGTAATCATCTTCAATGAAGTAAAAAAGGTCATCATCCTTTGCGAATTCAAGGGCTATTTCATATAGTTTCCAGAATGAGCCAGGATTACCTAATTTTGTTTCGATCAATTGATCAAATTGATAATTACTCTTAAGGTGATTGATTAAGGCCTCATCGCAATTATCGGCAACACAAATAAACTTCCAATCTCGAAACGTTTCAGTGAGATTCTTGAGAGAGTCGTATTTATTAACGCCATCGACCTTTACCTTGGGGTAGCCTTTGCTGCTAATTCTTAATAGGACGATTTTTTGCATAAAGAGTGAAAATTCCGATCGCCGCAGTGAAATAGGTGTTTTTAGTGAGATTTATCTAAAACTTTATAATTAGGCTACTAATCTATTTAAGTGTATTTGATCATAATCTACGAAAGTAGATAGCGATCAAATTAATTGGAAATTATATGATTCTCGTAACTGGTGGCGCAGGTTTCATTGGCGGTAATTTTGTCCTAGATTGGCTAAAGGAGCCACAAAGCGAGGGCGTAGTGAATTTAGACAAATTAACCTATGCCGGTAATTTAGCTACTCTTGAACCTCTAAAAAATGATTCCCGTCACATATTTGTTCATGGCGATATTGGTGATAAAGAGTTGGTTGCCAAATTATTAAAAGATCATAAGCCCAGGGCAATCGTCAATTTCGCTGCAGAGAGTCATGTGGATCGATCCATTCATGGACCTGTAGATTTCGTAGAAACCAATATTGTTGGTACATTCAACTTACTAGAGTGTGCTCGTGAGTATTGGAATGCGCTTGAAGGAAAATCCAAAGAACAGTTTCGCTTTCACCATGTATCTACTGATGAAGTATATGGTTCACTATCTTTGACTGATCCCGCTTTCACCGAAACAAATCCTTACGAGCCTAATAGTCCTTATTCAGCATCTAAAGCGGCCTCTGATCATTTAGTGCGAGCTTGGTTCCATACTTATGGCTTCCCAGTGGTAACCACTAACTGCTCAAATAACTATGGCCCTTATCACTTCCCAGAAAAACTCATTCCCTTAGTCATTTTGAATGCCTTGAATAGCAAGCCATTACCTATTTATGGAGATGGTCAACAAATTCGCGACTGGCTCTATGTCGGCGATCATTGCTCAGCCATTCGTGAAGTATTGGCTAAGGGTAAATTGGGTGAGACCTACAATATTGGTGGCTGGAATGAAAAAGCCAATATGGATGTAGTAAAAACTATTTGCAGTATTTTGGATGAACTTAAGCCACGCGCAGATGGTAAGTCCTATGCTGAGCAAATTACTTTTGTAAAAGATCGCCCGGGCCATGATCGTCGTTATGCGATTGATGCTAGCAAGGTTGAGCGCGATCTGGGCTGGAGGCCAGCTGAGACTTTTGATACCGGCATTCGTAAAACGGTTCAGTGGTATCTAGATAACCCAGTTTGGATTGATGGTGTGGTGAGCGGATCTTATCGAGACTGGCTGCAAAAGCAGTACAACTAATAGCACCCAATAATTAGATTAAACAAGCGCGTGAATATTTTAGTTTTCGGAAAAGATGGTCAGCTAGGTAAGGCATTTAAAGCTTTATTTGATCAATGGCCTGCTTCTGGAAATCTAGATGTAACTTATCTTGGTAGGTCCGACTGCGATCTCAGGAAAGAGTCTAATGTGTTAGCCGCCCTAAATGACTCTAAGGCGAATTTGATTATTAATGCCTCTGCCTATACTGCAGTGGATAAGGCAGAATCTGAAGTGAACCTGGCTTTCGCAGTAAATGCCAAGGCTCCAGAGTTGATGGCGCAATATGCCGAAGCAAACGACACTACTTTCTTGCATTACTCAACAGACTATGTTTTTGACGGAGGTAAAGCAGGTTTTTACACTGAGACTGATATACGTAATCCACTAGGCGTCTATGGAAAGAGTAAGGCTGCCGGTGAAGTAGCTATTGAAAAAGTATTTGCTGCCTCAGCCAAAGGGCAATTTGCAATTTTCCGCACTAGCTGGGTTTATGGGGATGGGGGTAATTTCATTCGTACGATGCTGCGATTGGCTAAAGAGCGTGAAGAATTAAAAGTCATCCATGATCAATATGGTGTGCCAACGAGTGCGAATTGGCTTGCACGTACCAGTTTAGATTTGGCCTTGAATCCCGAAGGCAAGTTAAAAAACTTCCGTTCCGGTATTTATCACATCATTCCTGCTGGTGAGACTTCGTGGCATGGTTTGGCCTGTTTTGCGGTTCAAGCCGCTCTCGATGCTGGCATCGTGCTTAAAGCCAAACCAGGGTTTATTAAGCCCATTTTGGCTATCGAATACCCATTACCAGCTCCACGCCCAATGAATTCCCGTATGGATAGCGCTAAATTGCGCCTAGCCCTCAGAAATGGGGGGTCAAGCTCCTATAATGAACTCCAGAATGTGCCAAATTTCCCGGCTTGGGATGGCATGGTTCAAGAATATGTATTTAAGTTGGCCTCCGAAGGTTTGATTTAAATTCCTCGGCTTAACTTAAGGTTCTGAAACAGGGGTAACAAATGGCTGTAAATCGTAAAGGTATTATCTTAGCCGGTGGGTCTGGCACTCGTCTCTATCCTGTAACGCAGGCAGTATCTAAGCAATTAATGCCAGTCTACGACAAGCCAATGGTGTATTACCCATTAAGCACCTTAATGCTGGCGGGTATTCGCGACATTTTGTTGATTTCCACGCCGCACGATACCCCACGTTTTTACGAACTCCTAGGTGATGGTTCCCAGTGGGGTCTCAATATTGAGTATTGCGTGCAGCCTTCCCCGGATGGTTTGGCACAAGCGTTCACCTTGGGCAAGAATTTCGTAGGCAATAGTCCGAGCGCTTTAGTGCTTGGCGATAATATTTTTTATGGCCATGAATTGGTTGATCAACTGAATAGTGCAAATGATCGCACTTCAGGCGCATCTGTATTTGCTTATCACGTGAATGATCCAGAGCGTTACGGCGTAGTGGAATTTGATAAAGACTATAAAGCACTCTCGATTGAAGAGAAGCCGCTAAAGCCGCGTAGCAATTATGCGGTAACAGGCCTTTATTTTTATGACAATCAGGTCTGCGATATCGCTGCTTCAATTAAGCCTAGCGCCCGTGGTGAGCTTGAGATTACTGATGTCAATCGCGTCTACCTCGAAAAGAATGAATTAAGTGTAGAGATCATGGGCCGTGGATTTGCTTGGTTGGATACTGGTACGCATGATTCTTTATTAGATGCTGCAGGTTTTATTGCTACCCTACAAAAGCGACAAGGCTTGATGGTGGCTTGCCCAGAAGAGATTGCGTATCGTAAGGGGTGGATCACCGCAGAGGTGGTGCAGAGGGTAGCAACACAGTTAAGCAAGAACAGCTATGGGCAGTATCTTGGTAAGATTTTGAATGAATTAAATAATTCAGCCCAGCCCGTTACTTTGTCACATAAAAAAATTATCGGATGAGTATGCCCTCTAAGTTATTGATTACACCAACAGCGATTCATGATGTCTTCGTAGTAGAGCCAAAAGTATTTGGTGATGAGCGTGGTTGGTTTACAGAGTCATTTAATGCGGAAGACTTTTCTAAAGCAACCGGTCTTGATGTTCAGTTCGTACAAGATAATCATTCCTTTTCTCGCCAGTGGACTTTGCGTGGCTTGCATTACCAGATGGAAAAGACTCAAGGTAAATTAGTTCGAGTTGTTGCTGGTAGCGTGTTTGATGTGGCGGTAGATATTCGTAAAGATTCGCCAACTTTCGGTAAATGGGTTGGCGTTGAATTAAGCGCAGAAAACCATAAACAATTATGGATTCCAGCCCAATTAGCCCATGGCTTTTTGGTGCTCTCGCCTTCGGCAGAGTTTTTATATAAAACCACCGATTACTATCACCCACAGAGCGAGGCTTGCCTTGCTTGGAATGATCCAACGGTTGGCATAGAGTGGCCTTTGCCTTCTGGCGTTCAGCCGAATATGAATACTAAGGATGCTGCTGGCTTGTCCTGGGATACAGCACCCAAGTTTTAATCTTACCTAATTTGGGTAATGGGTAATTGACAATAGGTAATGGGCAATTCAAAAAGATAAGATAATCCTCACATGAGTGATTTATCTTCAAGCTATTTCAAAGCTCTCCCTTCAAATCCCAAGATTTTGTTGGTAAAGCTCTCCTCTTTGGGGGATGTGCTGCACAACTTACCAATTGTTTGGGATCTACGTACTCGTTTACCTCATGCCCAAATTGATTGGGTGGTTGAAGAGGCTTATATTCATTTACTTGAGCCTCTGCTGAGTAAAAATAGTTTTAGCGGTATTGATCGCATCATTCCATTTGGTCTGCGTCGCTGGAAAAAGAATTTATTTAAGCTGTCTACCTGGCAGCAATTTTTTGCTTTCAAAAAAGAATTGCAAGAAGTGACTTATGACATCGTCATTGAAACGCAAGGCCTACTAAAGTCCGCCATCGTTTGTTCTCTTGCAAGTAAGGCGCCAAATGCGGTGGTTGCTGGCTTAGCTAATGCAACAGAATTTTCGGGTTACGAGCCTATTGCCAGATCTTTTTATAGCCAGTCCGTGCAAGTGCCAACACAATGTCATGCGGTAGATCGTTCGCGCTGGGTAATGTCTTCTGCTCTAGATTGGCCTCTTTTGGATCGCGCTAGTGCGCCTCAGTTTTATCCAAAAGATTATGTAGATTCTCTGAATACAAGATCATCCAGTGCTCTCGAAGAATTGAAGTCACCTTATGTACTGTGCTTTCATTCGACTGCCAGAGAGGCTAAGCGTTGGCCTAATGAAAGCTGGGTGGCTTTAGGTAAAGAGCTGGCTGAGCGTGGCTATCAAGTAGTATTGCCTTGGGGTAATGCGGCGGAGAAAGCGGTTAGCAAAGAGATAGCTTCACATACTCCTAATGCGTTGGTGCCCCCAGCATTTTCAATTCAGGATGCTTTTTCAGTGATTGTAGGTGCTGCACTGACAGTGGGTGTTGATACGGGTCTCACACATCTTGCAGCAGTTTTAGGAAAACCCACAGTAGAAATTTATTGCGACTCACCACGATGGAAGACCGAAGGTTACTGGTCCAACAATATTCGTAATGTGGGTGATATTCAGGTGCCACCGTCAGTGGCAGAAGTTATTAAAGCTTCTTTAACTTTATTGGCTTAGGGCCTATGTTCTAGCGTAGTAAAGCGTTAATAGCTACTAAGTCTTCATCCGTTAATGCAGCAGCGTTCGCTTTTAATCGAATTGCATTCAGAATGGTGTTGTATCTGGCTTGTTGCAATAAAGAGCGGGTGTTGATAACAGAATCTAATGCAATTAATACATCAATATTAATTAAAGTCCCTACCTGGAAGCCAAGCTTGCTGGACTCTAATGCAGAGGTGGTGGAGCGCTCTGCTGCTTCATAAGCCTTTACGCTTGCTAAGCCACCATAAAATCCAGTAAAGGCAGTTCTCGTATTTTGCGCAGCAGTACGACGATAGTTATCGTAATTGGCCTTAGCAGCATCCACAAGAGCGGCATTTTGCCGAATGAGAGAACTATTGTATCCACCGGATACCAGTGGTATGGTCATTTGCAAGGCTAGGGTGTTGTTGTACACATTCGTGCTCGATGGCGTGTAGTTATTTGGTGTGCCATTCGAAGTGTTATACCCTGATGTTCCAACTAAATTCACAGTTGGATAATTTAATGCTTGAGCACCACGATAAGTACTTTCTGCAAGGCTAACGGATAGCTGACCTGCTAAGACATTAAAGTTTGCTGATTCTGCTTGATTAATCCAGTCATCCAAAGTTTGACCGGGAGGCAGTGGTGGGTTAACGCTTTCTGCGATTGGGTTGTTTTTGGCATCCTTGCTCTTGCTGCGAGGATCTTTGAGTACACCTTCAATTTTGGCATCTTTCACTAGAGGCTTTAATGCGCCTACCGGACGCCCAACGATCTGCTCCAGCGCGCCACGCTTCACAATCAAATCAGCTTGAGCACTAATCTCTTGTGAGTTCGCCAAGTCAAGCGCTGCTTGAGCAGTATTTACATCCACAATGGTTGCAAGACCCGCATCAAATTTTGCCTGAGCAGCTTCAAGTTGTTGCTTAATCAAATCTTTCTTATTTTTATAGAGCGCTACATTGTCCTGGCTAGTGAGCGCATCAAAGTAAGCTTGAGACACTCGCAAGATTAAATCTTGCTGAGCCAAGAAAAAGCGCATATCCGCTAACTTAGTATTGAGGTCACCTTGTTTAAAGAGCTCTAATGCACCTACGTTAAATACCGGTTGAGTGAGCGTGACTGTATAACTCTTTTGATCGAAGACGCGTGAGTTTCCGGAGTTGTTGGATACAACCGTACTGCCCGTGCCGTGCTGATAGTAGCGAGTGCCTCCAGGCGTAGCATTAGCTTGTGGCATTAATAAGGAGAAGCCTTGCCAATAGAGTTCTTTACTAGCCTGGTAATTAAAACGAGCGGCAGTTAAGACTGGATCACTAAAAGCAGCTTCTTGATATAGCTGAATTAAATCGTTTAATTGTCCTTTGGTGTCAGCGCTTTTATTACCATTCAAATTAGAGGGGGCAGAAACTGCTGGTACCGCTGGCTTGCTTGGTGGGGGAACGAACTGTGGTGGTTGTTCCAGCCCAATGAGGGAAGATGCACTCATAGGGGTGGGTAAAGCAGGTCTGGCTGCGGCATTAGGGCTTTGTGCTAATGCCTGAAATGACCATGTGCTAAGACCGAGTGCTTGACCCAGGATCAAACCAAAGGCGGCAAGTCTAGAAAGTCTGAAGCGGGCTAGGGTCATGTAATTCGGATACTTTTCAATGTGCCATGCAGTTTAAGGCTAATTTATTCAAAATGCTCATTTAGACACTATTTTGCCAAATCCCCAAAAATGCCTCTATATACCTATAAAATTTGAACTATGGATCTAATTTTGTTGCTAAAGGCAGTCATTTTGGGGGTGGTCGAGGGATTGACCGAGTTTTTGCCGATTTCAAGTACTGGGCACCTCATCTTGGTTGGCGATTTACTCGACTTTAATGATGACCGAGGCAAGGCCTTTGAGGTCATTATTCAGTTTGGCGCAATTTTGGCAGTCTGCTGGGAGTTTCGCCAAAAGCTCATCAAAGTAGCTACCTCATTTTCCGGCAGTGTTATTGCTCGCCGATTTGTATTAAATCTTCTGATTGCCTCTATTCCTGCTATGGGATTGGCTTTCTTATTTGGAAAATATATAAAAGCAGTGTTGTTTTCACCTATTCCAGTGGCGAGTGCATTTATTGTGGGTGCCTTAGTCATTTTTTGGGCCGAGCGTCGTCAGCTAAACCTGGCTGACGTTCCCAGTCATATCAAAACAGTAGATGATCTCACTGCGTTAGATGCATTGAAAGTCGGAATAGCCCAATGTGCCGCATTAATTCCGGGCACATCTCGTTCAGGTGCAACCATTATTGGAGGAATGTTATTTGGCTTACCTCGTGCCGTTGCTACAGAGTTCTCATTCTTTTTGGCAATTCCGGTCATTGGCGGTGCCACTGCTTATGAACTGCTTAAGCTCTGGAAGGCGCCAGTCGCATTCTCTGGAGAATTTACTTTAGCTATCGTGGTTGGATTTATAGCTGCCTTTATCTCAGCATTTATCTGTGTGCGCTGGTTAATTCATTATGTCGCTCACCATAACTTCATTCCATTTGCTTGGTATCGAATTGCCTTCGGATTGCTAGTTTTATTTACTTCCTATACTGGCTTAATTGCCTGGTCCCATTAATCTTCAAGCGACTTAAAAGTTCAGGAACTCTCTATGGATGTATCAATTGACGCAATTACTAATAATATTCAGCTGGCTTTAGCACCAGTATTTTTGTTAACTGCAGTAGCAACATTAATCAATGCCATCTCTGGCCGCTTGGCTCGTTCAGTTGATCGTATGCGTGCGATTCGACATTCCATTAATTTGGGTGAGGTAAAAGATGCCGTATTGCTTGAGCATATGAATAAAGAAGCTGATGAGGCCCAAATGCGAGGCCGCCTATGTACTGCTGCAATCTTTTTTGATGTACTTAGTGGCGTTTTTATTTCATTGACGGTGCTGGAATTATTCTTCTTTCAGGCTGGCGCCGTTCGCTCCTTGCAAACCAGTTATGTCATTTGGACTTTTGTGCTCGGCCTCATTTTCTTCATGACCTCTTTATTAATCGTATTAACTGAAGTTGTTTATGCTTACCGATCAGCGGGTTGGAATACACCCAAAAAAGATTAACTGCTGATTACTTAAGCACTGCTTGATTAAATACCACCTTCTATAAAAGACTAAATATGAACAAAATCCTCATCACCGGTGGCGCTGGCTTTTTAGGCTCTCATCTCACCGAGAAACTCCTTAAAGAGGGTAATGATGTCTTGGTAGTGGATAACTATTTCACAGGCACTAAAGAGAACTTGGCCCACCTACTGCCTAATTCTCGTCTAGAGCTCATGCGGCATGATGTGACCTTCCCGCTTTATGTAGAAACCAATCAGATCTATAACTTAGCTTGCCCAGCCTCCCCAGTGCATTATCAATACGATCCAGTGCAAACCACCAAGACCAGTGTGCATGGCGCTATTAATATGCTTGGCCTTGCTAAAAGAACTAGAGCCCGAATCCTTCAGGCATCTACTAGTGAAGTCTATGGCGATCCAGAAGTGCACCCTCAGCCAGAGGAGTATTGGGGTAAGGTCAATCCCATTGGTATTCGCTCTTGCTATGACGAAGGCAAACGCTGCGCAGAAACCCTCTTTTTTGATTACAACCGCCAGCACAACCTAGATATCAAAGTGGTGCGCATCTTTAATACCTACGGTCCACGCATGCACCCTAATGATGGCCGAGTCGTGAGTAACTTTATTGTGCAAGCATTGCAGGGCAAGGACATCACCATTTACGGTGATGGCCAGCAAACCCGTAGCTTTTGCTATGTCGATGACTTAATTGATGCCATGGTAGCCATGATGAACTCTGAAGAGGGCTTTACAGGGCCAGTCAATATTGGTAATCCTGGTGAGTTCACGATGCTCCAGTTGGCTGAAACTATTCTCAAGCTCTCTGGCAGCAAGTCCAAGATCATTCATGAGCCACTGCCATCAGACGATCCAAAGCAGCGCCAACCCAATATCGAATTGGCCAAAGCCAAACTCGGGTGGCAACCCAAGGTCAATCTTGAGGATGGTCTTAAAGAGACGATTGCTTACTTTAAGAAGGTAGTGGGTTAATAGTGGTTGAAAACAGTGCGGTATCTGGGAAACGTTTTGATGAGCGCATTCGCTCATTTGTTTTAAGGGCTGGCAGAACTACTGCTGGTCAACAGCGCGCCATTGATGAGCTTGGCCCCGAGTTTTTAATTCCGTATCAAGCTTCTAATCTCAACTTAACAGAGGCATTTGGTGGCTCACCGAAACCAAAGATATTAGAGATTGGATTTGGTATGGGTGAGACGACTGCCAAGATTGCAGCGCTCAGATCAGAGGATGATTTTTTAGCAATCGAGGTGCACCCGCCAGGAGTTGGGGCTTTACTTAAGCTGATTGGTGAAAATCACCTCACTAACTTAAGGCTGATTCGCCATGACGCTGTTGAGGTACTAGAACAGATGCTTGCGCAAGATTCCCTAGATGGCATTCATATTTACTTTGCTGATCCTTGGCACAAGAAGCGTCATCACAAGCGCCGCCTCATTCAAGCTGGGTTTGTGAAGTTATTGGTTTCTAGATTAAAGCCTGGTGCTTATTTGCATTTAGCTACCGATTGGCACAACTATGCTGAGCAAATGTTGTTAGTGCTGAATGCTGAAACCGCTTTGCAAAATACTTCAAGTGAGTCTGTGAAGATAGAAACCTTCACCATAGAGGATCTTGCCAGGCCTGGCGAAGTTTGCAATGAATTTAAACCCACAATAGAGCAACTGAATGCAGAGCATTCGGGTTATGTGGATCGGCCGGACTACCGTCCTGTAACTAAATTTGAGAACCGTGGTATTAAGCTAGGCCACGGTGTTTGGGATTTGGTCTACAAGAAAAGATAAACCAAGTAACTGGTAAAAAACCAACTAAAAGTGGTAAAAAAGAAGTCACAAATTCTGAGGCTTATAAGCCTACGCAGACGTATTTCATTTCAAGATATTCATCCATACCGTAGACGCTGCCTTCGCGTCCCAAGCCAGATTGTTTAACGCCACCAAAGGGTGCAACCTCATTCGAAATTAATCCGGTATTTACGCCCACCATGCCGTACTCCAGCGCTTCAGCCACTTTCCAGACGCGGCCAATATCACGACTGTAAAAATAGGATGCCAAGCCAAACTGACTGTTATTGGCTAACTGGATGACCTCTTCATCGCTCTCAAAAGGAATGATTGGTGCTACCGGACCAAATGTTTCTTCATAGGTAATTAGCATTTGGCTATTTACGTTGGACAGAATGGTTGGCTCATAATAGTTTTTACCTTCGATTGCTTGCTTGCCGCCAGTAACCAGCTTAGCGCCTTTGCTTATTGCATCGGCAACATGCTTTTGTACTTTTTCAAGAGCAGCAGTTTCAATCAAAGGGCCTTGGCTAATACCGGCTTCCATACCGTTGCCGACCTTAATAACGGATAGTGCCTTGGCAAACTTCTCAACAAACTGATCATGTACTTTTTTATGAACATAGAAGCGGTTGGCGCACACGCAGGTTTGACCAGAGTTTCTAAATTTAGAAGCCATAGCACCGCTGACCGCTGCATCGATATCTGCATCCTCAAAAACGATAAAGGGTGCATGGCCACCTAACTCTAGAGCAAGCTTCTTAACAGTTGGGGCACACTGCTCCATCAAAATACGACCCACTTCGGTGGAGCCCGTGAAGGATAAATGGCGCACTGTGGGTGAGGAGCAAAGGGTTTTACCAATCACAATGGATTGATTGGCGTCAGCAGTCACAATATTAATCACCCCATCCGGAATGCCGGCACGCTGAGCTAGTTCAGCAAGGGCCAAGGCGGATAGCGGCGTTAATTCAGCAGGCTTAATCACGATAGTGCAGCCCGCTGCTAGCGCTGGTGCAATCTTGCGGGTAATCATCGCTATTGGGAAGTTCCAAGGTGTAATAGCTACGCAAACACCAATTGGCTGCTTTAATACCATGAGGCGCTTATCACTCCAGGTGGTTCCGAGAACGGAGCCCTCTACTCGTTTCGCTTCCTCAGCAAACCACTCTACAAAGGAGGCGCCGTAAATCACTTCACCGGCAGCCTCAGTGAGAGGTTTGCCTTGCTCAAGAGTCATGAGCTTTGCGAGGTCTTGGGTATTTTCAATAATGAGCTCAAACCACTTGCGCATGATTTGCGCACGCTCTTTGGCTAATTTATTACGCCATGCAGGAAGTGCTTTTTCAGCGGCAGCTATAGCTAACTCGGCATCTTTGGTTTCTAGATTAGCTACGGATGCAATGGTGTCATCAGTGGCAGGGTTTGAAACAGTAAATGTGGATTCAGAGCTCACCCATTTTCCATCGATAAAAGCTTCTTCTCTAAAAAGGCTTGAATCTTTTAATTGGCTACGAATGTCTACTTTTTGCATGATTTATTACCTTGCTCTTACCTAGTGATTGATACAGATCATTTTATCCCTCTTGAAAGTAAAAAACCTCTAGACTTTTAGGCGCAGAATTTTTTTGTTTAAGAGGCTAAGTTATTTAGCCTGCCTGAGTTTCTGTGGTTCGTAGTTTTTGGGCCAGAAGGTCTAGTACGCCATTGACATATTTATGGCCATCCGTACCACCAAAGGTTTTGGCTAACTCCACTGCTTCATTAATAGCCACTTTGTAAGGCACCGAGAGGTCTAGTGCTAGTTCGTAAGCACCAATGAGGAGTGCTGCATGCTCTACCGGTGAGAGTTCATTAATAGGGCGATCTAGCGCCGGGGTGATGATTGCCTCTAGTTCATCAGTTCGAGCGAGAACTCCATCAAAGATGCCTTGAAAGAGTTCGAGTTGGCAACGGCGGAAGGCTGGATCTTCAGCAAGCTGTTTAGCAATGGCAGCACCGTTGGGAATGCTGCCAGCGCGACGCATGACGAGACTTTGATAAACACCCTGAAGCGCGTACTCACGAGCACGACGGCGCGGTGTGAGTGAGCGCTTTGGAGCAGGCTTCACTTCCTTACTAGCTTGTGAGTTCAGGGGATTTTGGCTAGATGTAGGCATGCGAATTATTCTTCTTCACTTGAATTGATTTCGATATCAATATCAGGGGTTAATGCCAAGGCTAAATTTGCCATCTCTACTACTGCTTGAGCACAATCTGCACCCTTTGCTTGCACGCGGGCATGAGCTTGCTCATCAGTGTCACAAGTGAGCACGCCATTAGCGATAGGTAAACCAGAGTCGATTGAGATGCGTGTTATACCGGCCGCCGATTCATTGGAGACTAATTCAAAGTGATAGGTCTCACCACGAATCACTGCTCCTAGGGCAATAAGACCATCAAACTCGCCGGTCTCCGCCATTTTTTGGAGAGCAAAAGGAATTTCAAGAGCGCCCGGTACGGTCACGAGCTTGATATCGGATTGATTTACTCCAAGAGAAATGAGTTCATTGATACAGGCATTGGTAAGTGCCACGCAATGATCCTCATTAAAGCGAGCTTGTACAACGCCAATGCGTAAATCCTGACCATTGAGATCAGCTTCTAATATGCCTACAAAATCATTATTGGAATTAGTCATGTCAATTCTTTAAAAATATTGAATACCGTGAGGGATCTTGGGGGGATATTAAGGAGTGTAAGGCTTATATCCTGTCACTTCGAGTTTGTAACCAGACAGGCTCGGCACAGGGTTCGGATTAGCCAGTAAGCGCATTTTGCCAACGCCGATATCTTTCAGGATTTGAGCACCAATGCCATAGCTTCTGAAATCGGTTTTTCTGGCTAAAGGTTTCTTGGCTTCTTCTTGTGACTGATTAAGCTTTTGGAACTGAGCTAACCAATCTTGATCATTTGGGGCGGCGATGCCAGAAGCATTGAGGAGTACAGCCACACCGGCCGATGATGCGGCAATCTCTTCTAAGGCTTTTGCTAGTGGCCAAGAATGGGTACTAACGTTGGAGTCTAGGAAATCCAAAACCGTTACTGGCTCATGGACGCGAACCAAAGTCTCTTGAGCTTCAGAAGGTTTGCCATGGATTAATGCGATATGAATACATGAGCTTGGAGTATCACGATAAATGATGCCCTGAAATTTGCCCCAGGGGGTTACAAATTCACGAGTACCTTCGCGAAGCACAATACTTTCATGTTGGCTGCGGTATTGAATGAGGTCAGCAATACTGCCAATCTTTAATTGATGTTCTTTTGCAAATTCAAGAAGATCAGGAAGACGTGCCATGCTGCCATCGTCTTTCATGATTTCACAAATCACGGAGGTCGGTGAGCAGCCTGCCATAGCCGCTAAGTCACAACCTGCTTCAGTATGTCCTGAGCGAATGAGCACTCCACCAGGCTGAGCCATCAATGGAAAAATATGGCCAGGTTGAACTAAGTCATTGGGTTTGGCATTTGGAGCAACTGCAGTTTTGATAGTCAATGCGCGGTCAGCTGCAGAAATGCCAGTAGTCACTCCGCTGGCTGCTTCAATGGAGACTGTGAAATTCGTGCCCATTGATGTACCGTTATCCCGAACCATCAAGGGAAGATTAAGTTGTTGGCACCGTTCACGTGTCAAGGTTAAGCAAATCAAGCCACGCCCATGTTTAGCCATGAAATTCACGGCGTCAGCAGTAACGTGATCGGCGGCCAGGACTAAATCACCTTCGTTCTCACGATCTTCTTCATCGACGAGGATCACCATTTTGCCTGCACGGAGCTCGGCAATGATTTCTTCGGTGGAGGCAAGGGTATTTGGCATAGCCCTCTATTTTAAGCGCAGGACCTATTTGTCGTTCAGTCCTACTCCAATCTCCCAGCTTTCTGACAGCGGGAGCCTCAGATCGGAGTTCCAGTTCGAAGGTCAGCCTTTGAAAATAGGCGATGCCCCCTAAAAAAGCGATCTAACTCAGGATTAGGACCGATGAATAGCCGAGGATTTATTTTGTTAGAGGTTTTGGTGGCGATGAGCATGATTTTGGGTGTCTGGATGGCGTCAGTAGGTGTTTATCAGCGCCTGGCCCTAAATCTGAATCAGCAAGAAAGTAAAAGATCGCAACTCAGAAAGGATTCAGATGTTTTTGAAATACAAGAAAAAAGCAGGTCCAATCTCCAGCTACCAAACAAAGTCCTAAGCAATGAGTCTGCTCGAGTGCCTAGTCGGAATCGCTCTGTGCGTCCTTCTACTGAACCCACTATTAAAAACAAGCGCTGATTTAGCAATCAAACAAACAGAGCATGAAAAAACACAATCTTTAATTTCAGAGGCAGATCGTGCATTTGAATTGATTGGCCGCGCTATTCGTATGGCAGGTTACCGAAATATTCAGAGACCACTAACTTCACCTACCTCAATCCAAAAGTTAGGGAAAGCGCATACGAATTCATTTTTAGAGATCAATAAAAAATCAGGATTTCGAGGATCAGATTCTCTGAGTATTCGTCATGAACTATCTAATGGTGTGGATTTAGATTGCATTGGCAATACGCTCACTAAAGATCGCACCAAAGCTAATTTAGCCATACAAGGATTCTTGGTAGATCGTCAGTCGGGCGTTCCTAAGGGTAAAAAAGTGAACGGCGGTTCATTGATATGTCAGTCCTTAGATCGTCAAGGTCGCATACAAAATACCACCTTAATGAATGGAGTGAACGGACTATTCATTGAGGAGCTTAACCCCATTCAAGCCTATGCTAATAATGGTCAGAGGCTCTTTAAGGTCACGCTACAGATGACCGATGGAGTCAGGCTCAACTTAGATCTAGAGCGAACATTTTCGACGAGGAATTTCTTGTGATTTTGGCTTGGGTGATTTCGTTACTTTTACTCTGTTCATCTCTCATAGCGTATTTAGAGAGCTTGAATGTATTGCGTATTGTTGAGGTGAAAACAATTGAGCTAACTCAAAAACATTTTATGGCTGCTGAAAAAACAGTCTTAGAGTGCGAGAAAAATATTACCAAGCTTGCAGACTTAGAGGGGGATGCTTGCTTCATTCAGCCTGCTGGTATAAATCGCTGGTTGATTTCGAGTAAAGAAAAGCCAGCAATACAGATTGGTATTATCATTGATGAAAAAACAGGTATTGCAACCCGTTTTAACTGGCGACAAGTATTTGAATAAGTCCCATCAATATTTATGGCAATCCATTAATTCAAAAAACGGATTTAGTTTGTTAGAGCTCATGGCAGTGGTTTTAATCATTGCAATTATGGCGATGATGACGATGCCTTTATTACAAAATCAAATCGCAGCTCGAGAAATCGATACGATCGCTAGAAGGTTTATTGCTCATGCTCACTTTGCCCGACAGCAAGCCTTGCATTTGGGGCAGCCTGTGCTCTTAGTGCCAAGCTCAGATGATCGATGGGAGGTAGGGTGGGTGGTTAAAAGTGGCTGCATCGGAAAGTCCATAAAAGCGGGTTGTATCGATAAATTCTGGTTCTCACAGCCTAGTATTGACCCCATTTACTTTAAGGGTGGCGGCAAGCAATTTATTGACCCCAATTCTGCTAAGAAGGGCATCTTATTTAATGCCGCCGGAGCTGCCAAGACGGCCCACGGGGGATTTGTGGCCAATCGCTTGCTTCTGGGCCATAGCAAGGTTCCTGACCTAGAGCGCCAAATGATTTTAGGCAGTGGCGGGCGTTGGCGGATCTGTGACCCGGCTAGAGATGCAAAGCGCTGCCATTGAATGGTTTAATAGACCCCATGTACAGCGCAGTTGACCATCAGTTTATGAGCGAGGCTTTAGCCGAGGCCCAAAAAGCACTTTATTTATCCAATCCCAATCCGAGAGTGGGTTGTGTCATCGTCAAAGATGGCCAAGTAATTGGAAAAGGTTTTACACTAAAAGTGGGTAGCGCTCATGCTGAGGTGCGAGCCTTGGCTAATGCAAAGTCTCTCGGAAATGATCCTGCAGAATCAACTATTTATGTGACGCTAGAGCCATGTAATCACACTGGACGAACACCTCCCTGTGTTGATGCACTGATTGCAGCAAAACCTGCAGCCGTATTTGTGGCAATGACTGATCCCAATCCCTTGGTTGCCGGCAAAGGCCTAGAGCGTCTAAAAGCAGCAGGAATCAAAGTGCACTGCGGATTAATGGAGTCTGAAGCGCGCGCATTAAATCCAGGGTTTATTTCACGAATGACATGTGGCTTACCATGGGTACGCATGAAAATTGCTGCAAGCCTTGATGGCAAAACAGCATTACCTGATGGACAAAGCCAATGGATTACTGGACCACTTGCTAGATCTGATGGGCATCACTGGCGTGCGCAAGCCTGTGCCATCGTGACTGGTGTGGGTACTGTGAAAGAAGATGATCCTAGCCTGAATGTACGAGATGTTCAAACTGAACGTCAGCCTTGGCGCATCATCATCGACTCCAAATTAGAAACACCACCGACAGCAAAAATTCTCAATAACAATGACCAATCAGGGGTCATCATTGTATGTGCTAGCTTAAATACTCCTGATATGCAGCAAAAAGCTAAAGTATTTACTGATCGCGGTATAGAGGCTATCGCCATGGCTAACCCATCCGGTAAGGTGGATCTTCCAAAGTTATTCTCATATCTTGCTAAAGAGCGCGAGATGAATGAGATTCATATTGAGTCAGGTTTTAAGCTCAATGGTTCTTTAATTAGAGAAAACTGTGTAGACGAGTTATTGCTCTACTACGCACCTTTCTTCATAGGTGAAGGCATTGGTATGGCAAATGTTTCGCCCCTGAATTCCTTGGCTGATAAAAAAGAGTGGAAAGTCATTGATCAGAGTTTATTTGGGCCTGATCTACGTTTACGGCTCATCAAGAATCATTAAAAATAATTCAGAACTAAAATTACACTATGTTTACTGGAATCATTACTGCTATTGGTCAAATTAAGAGCACTCAGGCCAAGGGTGACGGCTTACATTTAGTGGTTGAAGTTCCAGAGGGCTATTTGGATGATGTTGCCTTGGGTGACAGTATTGCCATTCAGGGCGCTTGTATGACAGCTACCCAGTTAACGAGTAATTCTTTTGCTCTGGATATCTCTCGCGAGTCTTTGAATAAGACCATTGGTTTAGACAGGGTTGGTCCAGTCAATCTTGAAAAAGCGATGCGCTTAAATGACCGCTTGGGCGGACATTTAGTGAGCGGGCACGTAGATGGTGTAGGTAAGGTTACTCATTTTGCCCAAGTGGCTAATGATGCTTATGGTTCTTGGCTACTCCGTATCGAAGCGCCAAAAGGGCTAGCGCAATACTTGGCTTACAAAGGATCTATTGTCGTCAATGGTGTATCACTCACCGTCAATCAGACTGAAGACACTGTAAATTCTTGCATCATTGATATTAATATTATTCCCCATACCCTTGAAAATACTACGCTTGGTGATTTGAGGTCGGGGGATGCAGTGAATCTTGAGGTTGATCTCATTGCGCGTTATGTGGCTAGAATGCTAAATAAATAAAGGCGGTTAATTGAATTCTATGAAGCAATTAAATTCAATTCAAAACGATATTGAATATCAAGATGCATTAAATGAAGTATCTATATTCTTTGATAATGAGCCCAGTCTTGGCAGTCCAGAGGCGATAAGATTTGAGTCTCTGCTAAATTTAATCGACGCTTACGAATCTAAAAATTATCTAATTGATTTATTGGGCAAAGGTCAGTTAGCCCAATAAATAATAGATCTTATCTATTTTTTTGGTAGCGAGTGGGGTCACTCACATTGGCCTGCTTAAAGCCAGCTTGCCTTAAGCGGCAGGACTCGCATTCACCACAGGCTTCACCTAAATCATTGGCTTGGTAGCAAGATACTGTTTGGGAGTAATCCACACCCAGTGTGCTTCCCAGTTGAATGATCTCACCCTTAGTGAGATTGATGATGGGTGCATGCACCCTAAAACGATTTGCTTCATTAATAGCTTCTACGCCTGCTTTGGTAGCTAGGTTGGCCATATGCTCAAAAGATGCGACATACTCTGGGCGGCAATCTGGGTAACCCGAATAATCTACTGAGTTGGCGCCATAGAAAATGTCAAGCCCGCCCAAGGACTCTGCCCAGCCTAAGGCAAGGGATAACAAAATCGTATTACGTGCTGGCACATAAGTGATGGGGATTTCTTGATCTTTGCCTGGGGTAATTGGGATTGCGATCGAGGAATCAGTTAAAGCAGACCCCCCAAAACGGGTGAGATCTAAATTAACGACTTCATGTCGTGCAACACCAACTTGCTTAGCAATATATTTTGCTGCTGCTAGCTCAGAAGAGTGGCGCTGACCATAACCTACGGATAGTGCATAAGGCGTATACCCGAGGTCTTTCGCAAGCGTCAGAACAGTAGTCGAATCAAGACCGCCAGAAAATAGGATTACTGCAGGCGCACCTGCTTTACGGGGCGCGAGTGATGCAAATGCAGCAGATAACGTTGACATAGATGGTGAAATGCTTACTTGATGGCAGTAATGAGTTGCTGTGCATCTTTAGCAGCATCAGTATCTGGGTACTTGGCAATAATTTCACTAAATGTTTTTTTAGCTGCTGCCTTGTTGCCACTCTCTAATTGCGAGTTTCCTAGGGTAACCATTGCCGCAGGAACACGTGGGTGATTAGGATAATTCTTAATCAAGCTTTGTAGTTGTTTAATGGCACCAGCATATTCTTTATTGGCATATTTACTATTGCCACTCCAGTAGAGAGCAAGCGGTAGATAAGGACTCTTTGGATACTTCGCTGTGAAGGTAGCAAAGCTTTCATCAGCCTTTTTCAGATTGCCTGCCTGAAACGCTTTTAAAGCATCATCATAGGCTTTCTTTTCGCCTGGCTGAACTGTGCCTGAGACACCCTCAATCGTTATGGTGCGAGGCTCAAAATTACCTAAGCGTGAATCAAGATCTTGGTAATAGGTTTTTTGGCTAGTACTGATATCTTCGCCTTGCTTCTCAAGCTCTTCAACCTTGCCGCGTAACTCTGCATTCTCAGTTTTGAGTTTGTCAATTTGACTCTGTAACTCAAGCTGGGTGGTCGCTAGAGACTTACGAAGATCTAGTATCGCCTTACGCGCTTCATCATCGGAGAAGAGTGCCCAAGCGCTATTAGAGGCACTCAGGCAAATCAGTGCAGCACTTAAACAAAACGCTCGTGAGAGCGTTTGTTTTACTAAGTGAGAAAGCATCATCATTAGTTCGTGATGTAAACAATATCAGCGCGGCGATTTTCTGCCCAAGCTGCTTCGGTATCGCCTTCTGCTTTTGGCTTCTCTTTGCCAAAACTTACTGCTTCCATTTGATCATCAGAAACGCCCATCAGGTTCAATGACTTGCGTACTGCATCAGAACGACGTTGGCCGAGTGCTAAGTTATATTCAGCAGTACCGCGTTCATCAGTATTACCTTGAATAATGATCTTCTGTTTTGGATTGACTTTTAAGTAACTTGCATGAGCAGACAACATCTTTTGATATTTAGTCTGAACGGTGTACTCATCAAAGCCAAAGTAAACACTTTTCTCAAAAAGTGGGCTACTAGGATCATTCCATGGTTGTGAACCAAATTTTCCACTGCCGCTGCCGCTGCCATTGGCGCCATCTGTGTCGTCTAATTTAACGCTAGAACATGCTGCCATCAACAATGCTGTGGCACCGATCAAAGCAAATGTCGCTGCGCGACGAGCGATAGAAACCTTCATGAATTTTCCTTTTTCCTACAAGCTGAATATATAAATGCGTCAATACACAATATTATGCCTCTAAGAGCATCAAAAGTGACTATTTCAACGCCCAAAAAGGGGTTTTAGGCGAGCAAGGAATCTTTCTTCGGCTTAGTCCATGAAAGGCCCCCAGGATGGCTGACGTACATCAGATCCTGGAATGCTTAATACCTGTTTGGAATTGCCATCCACAGAGACCGCGGCGAGAACGCGCTTGCCCCCCACCTTAGTGGAGTACAGAACATAGCGGCCATTGGCAGCAAAAGAAGGTGATTCATCACTGCTGCCATCAGTAAGGGCTTGAGCATCACCAGTGGCTAAGTTCAGAATATACAAGCGATACGCACCGCCAATATTAGCAATATAGGCTAGATACTTGCCATCAGGGGAGATGCGAGGTGAAGTTACAAAACCTTGCTTGAAGGTAACGCGTTTTACGCCCTCCGCTTGTTCACCATCAGCACTCATGCGATAAATTTGGGGATTGCCACCGCGATCGCTCGTGAAATAAATATAACGACCATCAGCAGAATATTGTGGTTCAGTATCAATGGTGTTACCGCGAGAAAGGCGCAGTAATCCAGTGCCATCTGCATTGATGCTATAGATCTGGGTATTGCCATCTTTAGATAATGAGATCGCTAATTTTTTGCCATCAGGTGACCATGCTGGCGCGCTATTGTTTCCCTTTTGATTCGAGAGGGAGATACGACGACCAGTTGCAAGCTCATGAACATAAATCACTGGCTTACGATCTTCAAAAGAAACATAGGCTACTCTCTTGCCATCGGGGGACCACGATGGAGAAATGATTGGCTCACCACTATTCATGGCATTACGAATGTTCTGACCATCCGCATCAGAGATGACCAAGCGATAGCGCTTCCCATCCTTAATGACATAAGACAGGCGGGTAGAGAATATGCCACGCTCACCCAGCAATTTAAAGATGATGTCATCGGCAATCTTGTGAGCAGCTGCGCGTAAGTTGTCAGTACTTGAGTTCAGATTTAGGCCGCCCAAACTCTGGGATTTGCGAACATCAAATAACTTGTAATGAATCTCAAACTGAGATCCACCAGTTTGGATAACAGAGCCTACTACGAGCGCATCAGCACCGCGCGCTGCCCATGATTTGTAATTCGGAGTACCTTCATCACTTTCAACCGCATTACCATTCTCGGTATTTTTAAAGTAACCACTACGCGCTAAATCTTGACGAATAATTTCTGTAACGCTGGTAGGTAATTTATTTTCATCCTTAAAACGCATTACCGCGATAGGATAAAGCGACTGACCAACGCCAGTGATTTCAATATTCATCTGCGCAAGTGCAGGTGTTGCCGTGCTGATAAACAGCGTGATGCATAGAGAAATAAGAGCCGAGCTAAAAGAATTGAGTTGTGATGCCAATCTCTGTAATTGTCTTTTTGCTATTTGCAACATGCATTAATCCTTGGGTTTGAAAGTCAGTTTTACTTCGCGTTGAGGAATTTTGCCATTGTCGTCTTTCGGTAGACTCTCTGCGCGAGAGAGTGCGAGGAGAACAGCGCGATCCCAGCCAGCATTGCCACTTGATGACTGAATACTAGTGCTCAAAATCACTCCATCGGGAGCAAGGTTAACCAAGATGACAGCGGCAGGGTTGCCGCTGACAGATTCAGGATTAAAGACGATTAAGGGCCTAACCTTTTTAATGACTTTATCGGTCCAGCCAGGAGGGGCATTACCACCACCAACACCGCTACCGATAGTGCCACCACTGCCACCTTCGGCACCCGCTGCTGCGCGTAGACGCGCCAATTGATCGGCACGGGCTTTTTCTGCTGCAGCATTGGCTTTGGTTTCTGCTGGTGAGGGTACTTTTGGCGCCTCTGCTTTTTTAGGCTCCTCTTTCTTTGGCTCTTCCTTCTTCACCTCTTTTGCCTTCTCCTTGGGTGGAGGGGGTTTTACTGTTTTAGGAGTTTCTGATTTTTTCGGAGGATCTTCTTTTTTGGGCGGCTCTTTCTCAAGCTTCTTTATCTTGATGGCAATATCTGCAGCCTCTTCTTTTACTTCGGTTTTGAGTTCTGGTTCAGGCAGCGCTTCAACCTGCGGAGCAGAATCCCATAATTCAACTTCAACGCCAGAGGTAGTGCTGTTGTTCCAACTAATTCCAATCATCAAAAAAGCAAGTAAGCCTAAATGCGCAATTAGCGAAAAAGTAAACGCGCGCTTAGTGCTCTCTGATTTGGTATGGCGACCTCGCTTGAATGGCGAGAGAGATGGTTGAAAACTAGGAGCGCTATTCATGAGGAGCTATGAAGGCTAGAGCCTTACTGGGTCTTAACAGCGAGGCCAACACGCTTCACACCATTCTCTTTGAGTTTGGACATGACTTCCATCACTGTTTCATATTTGATAGATTTATCAGCGGCAATCACAATCGGTTGATCTGCAGACTTTTCTGCTTGTGATCTAGCAAAAGCGCCAAGCTCAAATTTATTGAGTGTTTGTGTTGGGTCACCATCTTTACGTACGATGACATTCTCGTTGGCATCAATCGTTAAAAAGATGGGTGGCAATGATTGTACCTTCGCACCACCAACCGTCGGCAAATTGACAACACCTGGGTTGACCATTGGCGCAGTGACCATAAAGATCACGAGTAATACCAACATCACATCGATGTAAGGAACGACGTTAATGTCAGACATTGCCCGACGTTTGTTTTTACGTAATGAAGATCCAGCCATGATTTTCTTATCGATTCAATCAGCGTCCAGCAGTTTGACGCTGCAAGATATTCGTGAACTCTTCAATAAAAGTTTCAAAACGAATCGAGAGGCGATCGACATCAGTAGCAGCGCGGTTGTAAGCAACTACTGCTGGAATCGCCGCGAATAAACCAATCGCTGTAGCGATCAGTGCTTCTGCAATGCCGGGGGCTACTGCAGAGAGGGTTGCGTTTTGTACGTTAGCTAAACCGCGGAAGGAGTGCATGATGCCCCAGACAGTGCCAAAGAGGCCAATATAAGGGGAGACTGAGCCCACGGATGCTAAGAAGGGTAGATTGGCCTCTAGGAGGTCCATTTCACGCTGGTAGGTGGCTTTCATGGCGCGGCGGGCGGCGTCGATCTCACGACCCTTCGTGAATTCCTGCATTCCGGCTTCAAAGATGTGCTCTAGGACGGCGTCGCTGCGGGTATTGCGCTGGGCTGCTTCCAGAAGGGTATTGAGGTCCCCACCAGCCCAAAAATCTCGCTCAAAGCGCTCGGTATCTTGGCGGACACCTCTTAAAACCGCTGTTTTCTTGAAAATGATGGTCCAAGAGGCTACTGACATGCTGAGTAATAACAACATTACCAACTGTACTAATAGGCTGGCATTGAGGACCAGAGAGAGGAATGAGAGGTCTTGTGTAGAGGTCATGGTGGATTTTGTATGATGTAGGTTGATTTTACTAAGTTAATTAACGTAGCAATCCAACTTCTTCAGGATTATCACCATGTTTGACCGTCAAAACACATTAGCTAAAACCGATCCCCAATTATGGGCCGCTATTCAGAACGAAAACAAGCGTCAGGAAGACCATATTGAGTTGATTGCTTCTGAGAATTACACCTCCCCAGCAGTGATGCAGGCTCAAGGATCTCAGTTGACCAATAAGTACGCTGAAGGATATCCAGGTAAGCGTTATTACGGCGGTTGTGAGTTTGTCGACGTTGCTGAGCAATTAGCGATTGATCGTGTCAAAGCACTTTATGGTGCTGAAGCAGCTAACGTGCAACCGCATTGCGGAGCATCTGCTAATCAAGCAGTGTTTTTGGCTTTCTTAAAACCGGGCGATACCTTTATGGGTATGAGTCTTGCTGAAGGTGGTCATTTGACTCATGGCATGGCCTTGAATATGAGTGGTAAGTGGTTCAATCCTATTTCCTATGGTCTAGATAAAAATGAAGCGATTGATTACGAGCAAATGGAGCGTTTGGCACGTGAGCACAAACCCAAATTAATTATTGCTGGTGCATCTGCTTACTCTCTCGTCATTGATTGGGAGCGTATTGGCAAATTAGCAAAAGAAGTGGGTGCAATTTTTATGGTGGATATGGCCCATTACTCTGGTCTGATTGCTGCTGGTGTTTACCCCAACCCAGTACCACATGCTGATATCGTGACTTCTACTACTCACAAGAGCTTGCGTGGCCCCCGTGGCGGCATCATCTTGATGAAAGCTGAGCACGAGAAGGCGATTAACTCTGCAGTGTTCCCAGGCTTACAGGGCGGTCCTTTAATGCATGTGATTGCTGGAAAAGCAGCCGCATTTAAAGAAGCTCAAGAGCCTGGCTTTATCGATTACCAAAAGCAAGTGATTGCTAATGCAAAAGCGCTTGCAGAAACTTTAATTTCTCGTGGCTTAAGAATTGTTTCTGGCGGTACAGATTCTCATGTGATGTTGGTGGATCTACGTTCCAAGAAAATGACTGGCAAAGAAGCTGAGCGTGTTTTAGGTGAAGCGCACATTACTTGCAATAAAAACGGCATTCCAAATGATCCAGAAAAACCGATGGTTACTAGTGGTATTCGTTTGGGTTCACCAGCAATGACAACGCGTGGATTTAAAGAGGCAGAAGCAATACAAGTGGGTAACTTCATTGCAGACGTTTTGGATAACCCAAATGATGCAGACAATATCGCTAAAGTGCGCGCTCAAGTTTCTGAGCTTACTAAGCGCTTCCCAGTTTACGGTTAAGTATCAAACGTCAACCCAATAAGAGAAGAGTTCATTGCGCTGCCCTTTTTGCCATAACGAAGATACCCAGGTTTTAGATACCCGGGTATCTGACGAGGGTGATACCATTCGCCGCCGCCGCCGTTGCGCTAAATGCGATAAACGTTTTACAACCTATGAACGGGTGGAGCTGGTGCTACCAGCCATCGTCAAGAAAAACGGTAGTAGGGTGGAATACAGTCACGATAAGCTTGCTAGTTCAATCAAGCTAGCGCTTCGTAAGCGCCCAGTCTCCTCAGACTCTGTTGATGAATCTATCGCACGCATTGAAGAAAAGCTGCTAAGCCTCGGTGAAAAAGAGATTCCCAGTGAACGTGTTGGCGAATTGGTAATGCGTGAACTCAAGCGTCTGGATAAGGTGGCCTACATTCGCTTTGCTTCTGTTTACCGAAGTTTTGCAGATATTGAGTCTTTTGAGAGCGCTTTAAAAGAATTAAAGTAATTACGGCAACATTCGCTTCATGTAGTCTGCAAAAAGTGGAACTGTAAACGCAGTATCTCCGTGAGCCGGGCTATAAATCATTCCTTTGCTGATCAAGGATTGCCTTAATGGCGCTATTTGATGAACCTCCTTATTCATGGCGCTTGCGATGTCTCCCGATCTCGGGGCTGGGCTATTGATACCAGCCATAGCTCTTAGATAGTTTTTTTCCATGGGTGTACAGCGATCAAATCTCACCCGAAAAAAACTGGAGTCTAATTGGAGTATTGCTAGTTCGGTAGCTGCTAACGCATCGTCTTCTGTAATAACTTTAGTGTTGGCAACCTCCCAGCACTTACTTCCCCATTCCTGTAGGAAATAAGGGTACCCCTTTGTCTGTCTAAGGATTTGCTCAATAGCCTGAGTTTCGAAGCTGACTTGATGTTGACTCACGGGAAGCTGAAGTGCTTTTGTCGCAGCATCTGGTGGTAAGGGGCCAATTTCTGGAAAATCAAATAAACGTTCAGCATAAGATTTCGCTTTTCCAACATTTCCAACTAATTGAGGTAACCCTGCGCCTACCAAAGCCACGGGCAATCCTTTCTGGGCGCACCCGTGGAGAGCTGAGATAAGGGCCGCAAGCTCAAGCTCAGGAACATATTGCAATTCATCGATAAATAGAACTACTGCCGTCTTCTTTTCTTTGGCGGCCTCACCAATGGCTTGTAACAGTTCTGATAAATCGTAATCAAGATCGCCCGTGTCTGAGATGCCCGGCTCAGTGCCTAGATCAAATCCAAATTCCATGCCTTCATATTTAACTTTTGCCGATGAGATAAAACTGCCAAGTATTCTTACTGCCTTAGCAACCTTATCACTCAGTCCTGACAGTCTATTTAATTTGAGTAGGGCCGCCCTGAGACTTGGAACAATCATTGCAGGTAGATTGCGATTTTCAGGAGACTCAAACTGAACACAGACTAAACCTTCGGATTCAGCATCATTTTTTAATCTATTTAGTAGAACTGTTTTACCAACTCCTCTGAGGCCCACCATTAATATGCTTTTTGCAGATAGACCATTTCTAATGCGATGTAAGGCAATGGACACATCCTCAATGACTTTGTCACGACCAGATAGCTCTGGTGGTGCAGAGCCTGCACCAGGAGAGAATGGGTTGCTGCGAGGATCCATATATAACAATCTTAGGTAATGTTATGAAAAAAACATAATATTGCATAAGATACCTATATTCAACCATTTTGAAGGCGGGGATATTGCTAGGGCAAAGGGGGTGGGTGATGTCGAGTCATTTAAGAGGGGATTGCATGAATATATCCACTACTGCAACCATAATCGAATCAAAAAAATAAAGGGATTAAGTCCAGCGCAATACCGAACTAAATCCCTCGCGCTAATCTAATAAAACTGTCCAAATTTTGTGGGTCAGTTCACTTACAGTCTTTTTTGTTAGGCAGAGTCTGTTTACTTCAATTCAGCAAAAATAGAAGCTGTAATGTCTTCAACATTGCCGGTACCGCTTACCTTGCGATAGGCTGGTGCTTTTACCTTGTCCGCTGGATCAGCTTTTACAGCCCAAGTAGAGTAGTACTCCACTAATGGACGGGTTTGATCGTCATACACCTGCAGACGCTTGCGAACGGTTTCTTCTTTGTCATCGTCACGCTGAATCAGATCATCGCCAGTCACATCATCTTTACCAGCAACTTTTGGTGGGTTGTATTTGATGTGATAAGTACGGCCAGAGGCGGGATGAACACGACGTCCACTCATACGATCGATGATGGCATCAAACGGCACATCGATTTCTAAAACGTAATCAATTGGAACGCCAGCATCTTTCATGGCTTGCGCTTGTGGAATTGTTCTTGGGAAACCATCAAACAAATAACCCTTGCTGCAATCTGGTTGAGTCAAGCGGTCTTTAACAAGGCCGATGATGATGTCATCAGAGACAAGGCCGCCGGCATCCATAATTTTTTTAGCAGCAACGCCGAGTTCAGTACCTGCTTTTACAGCAGCACGCAACATATCGCCTGTAGAAATTTGTGGAATTGCGAACTTTTCGCAAATGAACTGAGCTTGTGTGCCTTTTCCAGCACCTGGTGCACCGAGCAGAATCAACCGCATTGTTTTCCCCTTAGAAGAGCTGTCATTGTCCCGTATTTTGTCGGGATCTTAGATACTTATTGCCTAGGATTATCCCCGAGAAGCTACAAGCTATTGAGGTTTTGGCTTTTTACCTAAGGTTGGCCTAAGAACGAGCCAGTAGTTGGCGGATTCTTTCTAGATCCTCTATGGTATCCACCCCAGCCGGAGGAGCTGTAGAGGCGGTATGAACTGCAATCCGGTAGCCATTCCAGAGGGCGCGGAGCTGCTCAAGGGCTTCAGCCTGCTCAAGAGGAGCGGGTTCTAGGCGTGTATAGGCCTGTAAAAAGTCAGCCCTGTAGGCATAGATGCCCAGATGGCGTAGATACTCAATTTTGAGAGTGCTTTGTGGATCTCTCACAAAGGGAATTGGTGCCCTTGAAAAATAGAGTGCCTCACTAGCACGATTGAGAACCACTTTCACCACATTAGGATTATTGATCTCTGCAGCATCGGTAATGGGAACGGCAACCGTGGAGATCGCGCACTCTTTGTGCTCTGCCAAAGTACTAGCAACTTGATCAATTAGCTCTGGAGGAATTAGAGGCTCATCACCTTGTACGTTGACTACCAATGCATTACTAGGCAGTTTTAATAATTGTGCAACTTCTGCAATACGATCAGTTCCTGTTGGATGATTCTCGCTAGTGAGTAAACACTCGATACGATGTTCATCGCAAGCAGCTTGTATTTCTGGTGAGTCGGTTGCTACCACAACGCTTTGCGCAAGGGATTGCATGGCGCGTTCAGCAACGCGAATCACCATCGGTTTGCCACCAATGTCTGCCAGAGGTTTTCGTGGCAAACGGGTTGATCCCAATCTAGCCGGAATAACGACTAAAAAATCGGGAACTTTTGAAGAGCGACTCATTAAGGTGAGGCTATAAATAGATTAAGCAAGCTCATCAGCGCTCATGCTGCGCGCTTCATCGACGAGCATGACTGGAACATCATCGCGAATAGGATAGGCTAAGCTATCTGCTTTACAAATCAGCTCATGTTTATCAGCATCTAAATGCAATTGGCTTTTGCACAAGGGGCAAACCAAAATATCGAGAAGTCGTTTATCCATGTTTAATAGTGATCTAAATGATGAGATTAAATAAATGAAGACACAGTGTAGTGCTATGTATACCTAAGCTACAAGGTGTAACGATAAGGATTGGGTCTTTGTAGGATAGATTGCAGCCAATCAGCCAGATTGTCTGGTAAAGACAGCTTCATAGGCACTACCCAAATGCGCTCATCGGTGATACCTGAACACTTCACAGCATCCTTTTCAGTAATCAGAATGCATTGCGCATTAATCTTCTCAAAGAACTCGGGGGTATATGTAGCATGATCAGGCAATGCAATCGTTTTGCCGGCAATACCCTGTTTGAGTAGATCGTCAAAAAAGCGTTGTGGATTACCAAGAGCAGCTACCGCGGTAATCTTGCTGGGTAAATAGCAATCGGCAACTTGAGTAAGCGACCGTGTATTGCTTGGGTTGATTAATTGATAAGCATTCTCCAAGCTGCCAAAAAGTGAGAATGCGCGACGCCCTAAAAAGTATTCATCCTGAGGGCCAAGCTTAGATTCAGTACCTTTTACTTTTCCAGTAAAGAGAGTGGCATCACGCTCACGTGTAGCAGACTCACGTAATGGGCCAGCAGGTAGTAAAAAGCGATTGCCCTCGCCACGTCCATCGCGCACTACGAATTCGATATCGCGGCCACCTTCGCGAGCGGGCCAGCGAGCCAGACCGCTATGTTGCAGGCCATCATCGCTAATGATCACATTTACATCTGGAGAATGCTTAAGCAATGATTGAATACTTTTTTGACGCTTTGGAAAAACCCAGATCGGAAATTGATCTTGCGTACGCTTTGCAATTAAGACTGGCTCATCGCCAACTAAGCCTGGGTCAGAGCTGCTATTGACTTGTAGGGGTGAGGTTTGCAAAGAAGAACCATAGCCCCTGCTGATAATTCCGGGTCTCCATCCTAGTTGCTGCAAACGTTCTGCTAGTGCAATAACTATAGGCGTCTTACCGGTTCCCCCTACGCGAATATTGCCCACAATGATTACTGGTACTGGAGCGGGTTTATGCTTTACGAGGCCCGTATCCTGAATTAATTTACGAATACGCACCACCAAGCCGTACAACCAAGAGAGCGGCCAGAGTAACAAGCTCGTCGGGCCACGTCTTTCCCAAAACTTAGGAGCTCTACGGAAGTAAGAAAATGACATTGAGTAGTGTCTTGATTCGGTAATTACTTCTTGGCTTGGTTATTCAATTGGCTGCTGAACACTATATTGGATAGATTAGCATCGCGCGCTGCTTCTAGTGCGCTCATCACTGCTTGATGAGGTGCTTTAGCATCGGCATCAATATTGACCTGCAGAGAGCTGGCACCCTCCTTCTGGCTACTTTGCCCACTTAGCTGACTTAATGCATTACTGAGTGCATTGCTAAGTTGTGATCGATCTATAACTTTGCCGTTAACAGCAAAGCGACCATCGCGACTGACTGCAATATGAATTTGTTTTAACTCCGCCTGGCTCTCACTACCATTAGCGGTCGGCAAAGTAATCGCCAGTTCTTGATAGCGAGTAAACGTTGTGGAGATCATCAAAAAGATCAGCACTACCAGTAACACATCAATAAATGGAATGAGATTAATTTCTGGTTCTACTGGTGTGCTAATCCCCCCAAGAGAAAATTTTCTCTTTGCTTGTGGATGCAGATCTAGCCAACTCATTTTGCAGCGTTAACAGTGTCAACAGCGTCGTTTGGATAGAGCTTCTTAAAAATCTGACGGGTAAATTCTTCACACTCTCGTTGACGTTGGTTTGCCATCGCACGCAAGCCACGCCAAGCAGCTAATGCCGGAATCGCAATCAATAAACCGAATGCAGTGTTGTACAAAGCAACAGAAATTCCATGCGCTAATTGTTGGGGGCTGCCAGCAGCACCATTAATGGCACCTTGACTACCAAAGATTTCAATCATGCCAACCACTGTGCCAAATAAACCTAGTAATGGGGCGATCGTTGCAATCGTGGCTAGCGCGCCAAGATAGCGATCCAACTTGAGCCAAGTGGTCTGTGCAGTGGCTTGTAATTCTTCGAGTGCTACATCTGCACTACTTCTGCTCAACTTCTCATTGAGGATGCAGGCCAGCAAGGGGCTTGCAGGAGAGAGGTTTGCTAATTGTGCAATTTCTTGCTCAGAAATTGTGGATTTAGCTCCAACCATCTGATTAGTCAGAGAAAAAGCAGTTTCAAGGCAGTTTTTGGGAAAAATATGGGTTTGCCTTAAATACCAGGCACGCTCTAAGGCGATAGCCAGGCCGAAAATGGAAATAATGAGTAGAGGCCAAATTGGCCAGCCAGCGGATAGTAAGATGGAGTACATAAGCTCAGTACTTTAGCTGAATTGAAAAGCCTGTTTCAGAATGCTAGCCTGTGGATAACTCTGTGCAAAACTTTTTTGAGATGGGTCTGTAAGCCCTTGATATGCCGTGGCCTCATCGATAAATTGATTTAATTACGATTTTTGGTTTCAATTAATTATGATGTATATCAATAACTTAGTATTGAAGTGTTGGATTTATCTGAAGTTTTGGGTCAGTAATTACTTACTTATTAGTATTAAACCTAGGGCTAACCTCTAACTGTGGATATTTATTAGCAGTCAAGCCAGATAGTTGCTTAATTTAAGAGAAAAAATGTCGGAAATATCAAGGGAAATTCTGAGTGTTGGCGACCTAAACCGCGCCATTGCTGCCTCTTTAGAGGATCGTTTTGATACGGTCTGGGTTAGCGGGGAGATTTCGAACTTTAAGGCTTATGACAGCGGGCACTGGTATTTCTCATTAAAAGATGAGGAAGGTCAGATTCGCTGCGTTATGTTCCGTGGTCGCAATGGTCAGGTTGGGTTTATGCCCCAATCAGGGGATTTGGTTGAAGTTAGTGCTAGCTTAGGAATGTATGTCCCGCGTGGGGATATTCAGCTCACCATTCAGACATTACGTCGTGCAGGTATGGGTGGACTATATGAAGCCTTTTTAAAGCTCAAAGCCAAACTCGCCAAAGAAGGCTTATTTGATGAGGAGCGAAAACGTGAGGTACCCATTCACCCAAGATCAATTGGCATCATCACATCGCCACAAGCCGCAGCGCTAAAAGATGTCTTAAGTACTTTAGCCAGAAGAGCGCCGCATATTCCGATTGTGATTTACCCAACCTTAGTACAAGGGCCTGATGCCCCTGCCGGAATTATTGCCGCACTTAAAGCTGCTGAACAAGAAAAAGCAGTTGATGTCATTTTATTAGTTCGTGGCGGTGGCAGTATTGAAGACCTGTGGGCATTTAATGATGAGCAACTCGCTTATGCCATTGCTGAATCATCTATTCCAGTAGTGAGCGGTGTTGGTCACGAGACTGATTTCACGATTGCGGACTTTGTTGCAGACTTACGTGCGCCAACTCCTACGGGCGCGGCAGAGCTTGCAGCACCAAGAAAAGATCAAATGTTGCAAGAGCTCGATGCCATCATGCGCGCTCTTCTGCAGCGGATTAATCAGCGCGTTGAGCGTGAAGCACAAAACTTAGATCAGTTGGCACTCAGGCTCAGCCATGCTTTGCCTAACCCAGATCGTATGCGTGAGCAAATCCACAGCTGGCAGCAGCGTCTGAATCAAGCCTGGTCTGTACGAATAGATAGCTGGAAGCGCAATCAATCACATTACCAGTCTCAATTGGAAATGCTCAATCCTCAGCGTACATTAGAGCGCGGATACACGGTCATATTAAGCAATAATCAAGATGACATGCATGCTGTTCGTAATTCAAATGAGCTAGTTGCTGGAGCAATGTATGAAATACATCTTGCTGAGGGTATTTCTGAAGTGGAGTTAGCAAAGGCTGCGGTAATAAAGTAATAGTTTTCTTACAGTAACGATTTATAGGATATTGGGTTCAATTTGCAGAGAGACGCCAAACTCAGCGCGCACCTTATCTTGAATGCACTTAGCAAGACCTAGAATATCTTGAGCAGTTCCGCCACAATGGTTGACAAGTACAAGAGCTTGATTCTCATAAACGCCAACCGAGCCCATGCGTTGGCCCTTAAAGCCACATTGATCAATAAGCCAGCCAGCCGCCAGTTTTCGCTTACCTGCTGCATCTGGATAAGAAACGAGATCTGGATGAGACTTCAGCAAAGTCTCGTATTGCTCAGCAGGAACGATGGGGTTTTGAAAGAAGCTGCCAGCATTGCCAATAACTTTAGGGTCTGGAAGCTTCTGAGTGCGGATCTTGCAAACTGCTAAGAAGACCTCTTCAGCACTAGGGTTAGACCCTTGAGGAAATTGCTTTGCTAAATCTGCGTAATGAATACGAGCTTGCCATTTCTTAGGAATTCTAAAAACGACCTTTGTCACAATAAATCGATGAGGATTTTGCTTGAAGTAGCTATCGCGATAAGTAAAGTGGCATGCGTCTTTTGAGAGGGTGACAAAGGCTTGGTCTTTGGCATCAAAGGCTTCGATGTGATCAATGTAATCGGCGATCTCAACACCATAGGCGCCAATATTTTGAATCGGGGCTGCCCCAACGGTTCCAGGAATGAGCGCTAAGTTTTCAAAACCAGGCAGATCATTCTCTAAAGTCCAGGTAACTAGTTCATGCCAATTGACTCCACCACCCACAGCTAAAAAACTAGCCTCATCATCGGTGGTGATGATTTCTTGTCCGGTGATATTCATGAGCAAGGTAGCTCCCGGCAGAATGCTCGGAAGAATCACGTTGCTGCCACCGCCCAAAACTCGCCAAACCAGTTTTTGTTGAGTAGCTTCAGAAATTACTTCCGGAATTTGCTCGGGCGCGGTAATTTCGTAGGCTAGCTCTGCATTAGCATTAAAGCCAAAGGTGTTACGGTGCTTCAATCCCAAATTTGGGATTGATTTTGCAGGTAAGGGCGCATTTTGAGCACGGTTCATGCCACAATCTTATTCGTAAAAGAATCTAGAGGATATTTTTTAGCGCCTAAGCAGGACTGTGTGCCAAAAACTCTAGAAAATGCAAAATTGCGAGATTATTCAAAAACATAGGGAATAAAAATGCCAACATTTGACGTTGTGTGCGAGCCGGATATGGTTGAGCTCAAAAATGCTGTTGAGCAATCCAATAAAGAAATCAGCAACCGTTTTGACTTTAAGGGTTCTGATAGTCGTGTAGAGCAAAAAGATGAAGCGCTCATTTTGTTTGGTGACGACGACTTCAAATTGGGTCAGGTACGTGATGTGCTCGTTAATAAAATGGCCAAGCGTAATGTCGATGTGCGTTACCTCAAGGACGAGAAAACAGAAACCATCGGCAGCGATAAGCGCAAGCAGACCATGAAGATCCAAAAGGGTATTACTTCAGAGTTGGCTAAAAAAGTTGTACGCATTATCAAAGACAGCAAGCTCAAGGTACAAGCAAGTATTCAGGGTGATGCAGTACGCGTTACTGGTGCTAAGCGTGATGACCTGCAAGAAACCATGGCATTACTTAAAAAAGAAGTAACCGAAGCGCCATTAGGTTTTAACAATTTCCGTGACTAATGCAACTCCTCTAAATATAGCTCCAGCAAGCCAAGAAGCGATTGAACGCTTTTGCGATGCTTGCTGGCTAGAAGATGGTCTGGCTCAAAATAGTCTTTCTGCATATCGTAGAGACTTACTCTTATTGGCCCAGTGGCTATATAAAGAATCTGGGGCCGATTTATATAGTGTTACTGAAAAAGACCTTACTGCATATATTGCGTATCGCCGCGCTGATAAGGCAACTACCGCCAATCGACGCTTGACCGTATTCAAACGCTTTTATCGTCACGCACTCCGCATTAATTTAGTGAAAAGCGATCCCTGCATTGGATTACGCGCTGCTAAACAAGCACTCCGTTTTCCAAAGACACTAAGTGAAGATCAGGTGACTGCATTACTCAATGCTCCTGATATTGATACCCCACTGGGATTGCGTGATCGCACGATGTTGGAGTTGATGTATGCCAGTGGCTTACGCGTATCTGAAATCGTCTCTTTAAAAACCGTTGCACTGGGCTTAAATGAGGGTGTAGTGCGAGTAGTTAATGGTAAAGGTGGCAAAGAACGCTTGGTGCCATTTGGTGGTGAAGCTGGGCAGTGGTTAAGACGTTACTTAGCTCAAGCGCGTACTCCTTTATTGGAAGGTAAAACGACTGATACGGTATTTGTGGGTCGCCACACTGGCACCGGTTTAACTCGACAAGCATTCTGGGCGCTGATTAAACGCTATGCAATATTGGCTAATATTCCGGTTGCGCTATCGCCACATACCTTGCGCCATGCTTTTGCTACTCATTTACTTAACCATGGGGCAGATTTAAGGGTGGTGCAGCTCCTTTTGGGGCATGCAGATATCTCTACTACCCAGATTTATACCCATGTGGCACGTGAACGTCTTAAATCGATACACCAACAGCATCATCCACGGGGCACCTAGCTTGGGGTTCCTATGTTTCCAGCTAAATTACTCTTGTAACTGTTTAAGATAGCGGTATGGACCTTACTTTAGATCTGCTGATTATTCCGATTGCCTATTTGATTGGCTCTATTTCTTTTGCAGTGGTGGTGAGTAAATGTATGCGCCTACCTGACCCCCATTCTTATGGTTCGGGTAATCCTGGCGCAACGAATGTATTGCGCACTGGTAACAAGCTTGCTGCAGTGCTGACATTAATGGGTGATGCACTGAAGGGCTACTTTGCTGTGATGCTGGCTCGGGTATTACTCGGAGATGAATCTCTGACCTCTACGATGAACTCATGGCTTTTATGTGGTGTTGTGCTAGCAGTATTTTTGGGCCATATCTTTCCGATCTTCCATGGCTTTAAAGGTGGTAAAGGTGTTGCCACTGCTTGCGGAATTTTGTTTGGTATCAATTGGATTTTGGGATTAGCCACACTGAGTACTTGGATTATTGTGGCGATGTTTATGCGTTATTCCTCCTTAGCGGCATTAGCTGCCGCAATCTTTGGCCCCATCTATTTTGTTTTCTTATTTGGATTTCAGCCAATGGGCTTGGCACTTCTTCTGGTTTGTGCATTGCTGATCTGGCGCCATCGTAGCAATATTCAAAACTTGCTTAATGGCAATGAAAGCCGTATTGGCAACAATAAGAGTAGTAATAAGGACAGTAAGCAGTCTCCAAAATAAACCATTACTAAATTGACACTTAACCACTTACATAGAATCAGAAAGCCATTATGACTATTGCTTATGCTTGCATTCTCTTTATGGGCCTATTTCCTTATATAGCAACCGGTATTGCTAAAAAAGGTTTTGAAGGCTACGACAACAGCATGCCAAGACAATGGCTGGCTAAGCAAACTGGTTTTAGGGCGAGAGCCAATGCGGCGCAAGCAAACTTATTTGAGTCTTTGCCGTTCTTCTTTGCAGCTGTGATAATTGCTTCGGTTGCCCATGCCCCGCAAGATAGAATCGATCTGCTTGCTATGGGATTTGTGCTTGCCCGAGTTGCTTATCTCATCTGCTACGTGGCTGATTGGCCAGCCACCAGATCGATTGTTTGGTTGTTTGGCCTGATTTGTGTAGTGAGTTTATTTTTTCAGATTTAGTCTCTAATTAATACGCTCACCAACTAAATCATTTCAAATACAGCAAGCCATCAAAAATACCAAGCACCATTAAAAACTAAGCCAAATCACCTTTTACAGAATAATTTTTATGCCCATTAAAAAACTAGCAGTGAACAAACTGGTTGCGAAAAAAGTAGCAAGGACCCAAAAGCTTGCAGCTACAAGTAAGGTTGCAATGAAAAAAGTGGGTGAGTCTAATAAAAAAGAATCTACAAAAGATGACTCTGGGTTGCCATTATCAGTCGTAATACGTCGTCGTATTGAGTCTCAAAAGGCGCGTTTTCATGCAAATGACAATATCGCAGCTTTCATAAAGCCGGGTGAGCTAGAGGGTTTAGTTGATGAAGTCGCACAGAAGATGCAGGCTGTATTAGAGAGCTTGGTCATTGATACTGAAAATGACCACAATACCCAAAATACTAGTCGCCGTGTGGCGAAGATGTTTGTTCAAGAGGTGTTTAATGGCCGGTATGTAGAGCAGCCAACTCTGACTAAATTCCCTAATGTGAGCCGTTTAAATGAACTCATGATTATTGGACCGATTACTGTGCGTAGCGCTTGCTCTCATCATTTATGCCCAATCATGGGTCGTATCTGGATAGGTGTATTGCCAAGCAAGGAATCTGCTCTGATTGGTCTTTCTAAGTATTCGCGCTTAACCGAGTGGGTTATGTGCCGTCCTCAAATCCAGGAGGAGGCTGTTGTGGAATTAGCAGACATGCTCGAGAAAAAGATCAAACCGATTGGCGTCGCTGTAGTAATGGAGGCCGATCACTTCTGCATGCAATGGCGTGGCGTTAAAGATCGTGACTCTAAGATGATTAATAGTGTGATGCGCGGCTCTTTCTTAAAAGACCCCAATTTACGTCGCGAGTTCTTAGCGCTAATTGATCGAAAATAGGCCCATGAAAAAACTTTTCATTCTATTGATAGTAGCGCTTTTTGGCTGCACAGTCGGCCCTAAGCGACAGAATTATCAGGATGTGATGAATGAAGATGTAGAGTCGCCTTTCTTCTATATACCACCCATGAATCAAGACGATTATAAAAGTCGTACCTGGATCTTGCTAGCCGAATCTAAATCTAAGATTTGGTTTTATGACCCCTACAGTCTCACTGAGGATGCAGATGGTGTTTTGACCTACGATGCATTTTTTGCTCCTAGGGAGATCAACACACTTGCGACATATAACGCCACCATGGTTGGGCCTTATCGTCAGAAATTAGATTGCTTTAGTAATAATCAATGGTCGGAGACTCTCTATACACAAAATATTGTCGCTAAAAGTCCTTTAGTTGGCGATATAAAACCCGTAAATGGATCGGGCTGGGTCAAGATTGTCCCTCGAACCGCAATGGCTTATGTGCGCTCACGCCTATGTGGCAGGAAATTTATTGATGACCAAAACATCAATTATTTTTTATATCAAGATGCTCCCTTACCAGCCCCAGAAGCAAAAAAAGCCCCCTCAGAAATATTTCATGAAAAACAGAATAAGCAGCTAGCACTTACCAAGGATGATGTAGTCGTTGTATCAGGTGATACAAAGCCACCAGTCTTTTATGAAGTCATCAACAATGAAATCTCGATCGTTGATCCTGAGAAAGACATTCGCAAAATGAGGTTGAGCGCTTATTTGCTTAATAAAGATTTTCCAAAGCAGGCAGATTATGTATTTATAGCAAATTGTCAAAGTAATTCGTATGCAATTACTCCTCAGTTAAGCGGTGAAAAATCTAGTGATGTATTGGGACCAAAAGATTCTTTAGTGGCTGTAGCATTTAATCGTGCCTGTGGAGATCATGGGGCGTATATGAAGCAATCGAACAAGAGAGGCAAATGAGAGCAAGAAAATTCTTTAGATTAGGCAATGTTTTCTTGGCCACTTCAATACTAGGGGCAATCGTTTCTTGCGCTGGCTTTCCTTCAGAAAACTCAGATCCTGCAAAAAATAATAAGGCTACCTACAACAATGAGTTGAAAGAGTGTCAGGAAGATTACCCTGAGGCTGTCTCGGGCGCTTATATTAAGCAGTGGATTAGTTGTATGAAGCTAAAGGGTTGGAAATAAGCTTCGCATTGAAATACACTTTTGCAAAACATTTATTGCTGAGAATAATTCTCAACTAAAAATTCATATAAATCAAATAGTTAGGTGATCGTTGGCAAGGCAAAATGATCTGCTCTATGATCCATTCAGTTTCAAGATTTCTTCCAATTAACTCTCTGGAGTCCATATGAAAAATAGTCGTCGCCAATTTATGATTTTGTCTGCTGCTGGAGCCTGTACTTTGGCATTGAACGGTAAGGTTCAAGCGCAAGCAATGGTTTCTGAAGCTGATCCACAGGCTAAGGCCTTGAAGTATGTTGCAGTTTCCGACGTTGCAGGTAAGAATTGTGCTAACTGCGCTCTCTACCAAGGCAAACCAGATTCTGCTGCAGGTGGTTGCTCTCTGTTTGCTGGCAAGCAAGTTGCTGCCAAAGGGCATTGCAGCGCTTGGGCTAAGAAAGCTTAATTGCTTATTAGCTAAATAGTTAAATAGCTTAGCCGCCTTTATTTAAAGCGATCAATAAAAATGTCACCCTAGGGTGACATTTTTATTTGTTGTAGTGATTAATCTTATCTGACTAATTGAGTGAAGATTTGCAGATCGTAACGATTGCGAGTCATCAACTGGAACAGATATTGAGATGAAGATGTCAAATTCATGGTTACGTAGTCTGAACCGCTATTGTTCGTTCCAGAGCACTCTGTATTGCTTGAGCAGGGAACCGTTGTGCTTGCGCTTCCATAAGGCACATTAATTTCATCCGATCCTGCTGGATGGAAAAAGGTTACTTTAAATGGTAACGCTGTGTTTTCAGGGGTAGTCCAGGCAACTTTTGGAGCTTTGCCACCCGCAAAGAACGTTGAACCTGATTGATTCATTAAGCCTATTGAGTCAGCAGTGTAATCCACAAACTTAATCTTAGGAACCTCTGCAACTGTCAATGGTTTGGCGCGTAAGCGATTTAAGTAAGTGACCTTGGTGTTATTGGTCTTAAAGATCTCAAACGTATAAACATCATTTGCGTTAATCGCTAATACCTCAGCGTTGGTTTTTTGTGGACTTGCTTGTAGCCATTGATTGGAGGTAAAAGTCACAGCAGTTCCATCACTAATTTTGGCGACTTGCATTCTGTAAAGCGTAGAGCAGGGTACTGTTTGGCTGCTATAGGCGTCATTGGTGCTTGGTTTATTTGGATCAATGAGTGTGACGCCATCGCTCTTGAGGGGGATAATAGTCAATGCATCACAACCATCTCTAGGCTTTAAAAATAATCCGCCGCTTGGAAGTCCAGGTCCAGTTACCTTAGCGTATGAAATACCAGAGTTAAATTGAATGTAAGGACTTAAGCTAGTTTCATAACGGCTAGTATTAGCACCGCCAGCACTAATACGTTTTGCAACGGCAGAGTTCATTGATGTATTGTAGTCACGTTGGTTGCCAACTAGCTTCCAGCCAGTATTAGCACCGCTAGCATTATTTTTGGCAACTGATACCACTTCTCTAGTGGTACCATCTTTGCGCAGACCAGTGAGGCGCACCACCAGTACTTCAGCATCTTTGGTCATATCAATCTGCCTGAGAATCTCCGGCTTTTTGAAGAGCATGCCATCGTTGCCTGCGCTAGTAAAGTCAATAGAACCATTTTGACCAAATTCTTGGGTAAGGGTTCTACCATCGTTCTTGTAGCTAGAGACAATGTATTGATTGCACACAGAGCTGGTTGCACGACTTGCTGTAGACAGCTTCATGCAGTCATCTAGAGATGCACGAATAGTTTCTAAAACATCGATGCCAACAGCAACGGCAGTTCCTGTTGGCGCGGGAATATTGGCTTTGTCACTGGCTGATGGATTGGTGTTGGCAGCGATTACGGCTGTTTTTGCTGAAGCTGCTGTTGCGGCAAGGTTTGTTCCTGTGGCATCACCAAGGTCATTCACAGCTTGTCCAGCGCTTGAACTAACCGTGATCACACCGCTTGGGGAGACGTCAAACTTCACATTGTCCAAAAGTTTGTCAAACTTGGCGTTGTAAGAATCCGTAAGCAAGTTGTAAGAGTTATTGAGTCCCACGCTAGTGAGATGAGAGTCTAAGAAGGCTCTAAAGGCACTTTCTATAGTGCTTAAACTAGAGGCGGTGATATTGGCTTTCTGAGTGGCAGCCGAATCGATCAAGTCGAGGGGGTTACCAGTACTACTCATTCTGGATGCAATCGCATGGGTTGCAGGTGTTACGTTTACAACCTGAGTTGTGCCAGCACTTGGAGCTGTTGGCTGGACGCTAACAAAAGTTTCTGATCCACCACCAATGCTGCCGCTTGCAGAAATCACAAAGGGAGCGGTAAAGTTTTTTGTATCGAAATTAAGTGTGTAAGATCCATCAGCTTTCGTGGTGGTTGTACCCACTATTGCACCAGTAGAGTCTTTGACTGTAACTGTGCCGCCATCCATTGGCGATCCTGCAGCCGCAGTTCCAGAAAGTGTGGCTGTAGTTGGTACTGGTGTGCTGCTAGTACTGCTTCCACCGCCCTGCAGCAGCTGTTGCCTTAATTGCAGTTCTTGGTGGAATTACGCATTACCGCTATGCATTCTTCCCTGTTATGGTGGATTCCATCTTACTGATCTTGGCTGGAGGACTTTATAGCAATTTAACGGGGAAGCGCTACCCCAATAGGCCTAGCAATTAAATGGGGCAATAAGGCTCAAATGAAAAAGGGGCTATTCAAGCCCCTTGGTAATGAGTCAGCAGACTTATTGGCTTATTGAATCTTGCCTGCGGCTATAGAGGCTTTGCAATCCTTAATGGCGTAATTTTGATATTTACCGGCATTCTCCTTGCGTACGGATTGACCACATTCAATGAGAGAGTTGCGTAAGTTTATTTTTGGGATATTGCCTGTTGTCATGTTGACCCTTATCATGATTGCTAGTAAATACTTTCTAAATTCTCAGTAAGCAGTTTTTCCAGAAAAGCCATTGAGAATCGTCAGAAAAATAATTTTCAGATCCAAACCAATTGACCAATGATTAATGTAGTACAGATCAAAATCAATTCTACCCTTCATTTTTTCAATCGTATCTGTTTCCCCACGTAAGCCATTGACCTGTGCCCAGCCCGTAATTCCAGGCTTCACTTTATGACGCTGCATATAGCCATCGATCAGTTGTCGATAGTGCTCGTTGTGAACGAGAGCGTGGGGGCGTGGCCCAACAATCGACATACTGCCCTGTAAAACATTGAAGAACTGGGGTAATTCATCCAAAGAATATCGGCGTAAAAATTTACCTACCCTAGTAACGCGCGCATCTTCCTTCGTTGCTTGGACTACAACATCTCCATCGTCTAGCGCAGTCATGGTTCTAAATTTGTAGACCTTAATGACTTCGCCATTGAGGCCGTGACGTCTTTGTTTAAATAGAATGGGGCCAGGAGAGCTAAGTTTGATAAGGATTGCGATGAGCAACATCACAGGGGATATTATCAGCAGAATCAAGGAGGCTAATACTAGATCTTCTATCTTTTTCAACGCCCACCAGCCACCATAAAACGGATGATCATTAATGACGATGAGGGGAGTATTGCCAAGCATGATCCAGCGAGACCCCAAGAGGTCTGAGAGTAATAAATCTGGAATTAGATATATCGATGCTGTTGAGTCATTCAGCGCTGAAATAGCTGAGACAATTTTAGGTTGCTCGTGACTGCCGTAATTTAAAAATACGTAGTCAATCGATTGTGTTTTTAAGTCAGCCAGTAATTTGGGTAAGTTGTCATAAAGACCCACCAAGCGAAGTCCGGCCCAGGGGAGTTGACCGATTTTTTCGGGGAGACTTTTGGTAGAGTCACTATCACCCAGAATAGCATAGGAATGTTGATTTTTTTCTTGGCTGCGCACACGACGCAAAATGCTTTGCAGACAAAAATGCCCCAAAATAAGCAAAATAGGGCAGAGAATAAACCAGCTTCCCATTGCTCGACGTGAGTACTCGGTTGAAGTCTTGGTGGCCAGCGCTATAAAAAACAACAAGAGAGTTGTTGTTCCCCAACTCAGAATAATTTTCTTGGCAATCTCACTTTGGGTTGCCAATCGGAAAGAGCGGTAGAGGGAGAATGATTCGGCGGCAAGGAAATAAAAAATAATCGCCAGCAATGCAGGCAGAACATATAGCTGGCGGTTCGTAGGCTCAATCTGAAAATAGTTACGCAAGAAGAACAGGCTAAGCAAAATAATGCCGGCATCTAGCATCCTGCTGACAAAGGCCATTTCAGGCTGAAATCCTCGGTTATAGCTAGGGTTAGAAATTGGCATTGAGTAAAAAGGGTAACCAGACCAATAAGGTGATGATAAGTTTTAACAAGGTAAAAGCCTCTTCAGTATAAGGGGCTGATGTAAATGAGGCGCTAGCTTAAGGGTGCTAGCTTAATGGTGCTAGCTACAGGTCTTGGAGCGCCATTTTCTGGTTTTGCAGTTTCTGGTTAACAAGAGATAGACAGAATGGGGTCAAACCATTAGCCTAGAGGCCTTAAATGATGACTAACACCCCAAAAAACTCTGTAGAGCGGATGGCCTCGACCTCTGTTTGGCTCTTTCTAGATCGCACGATCAGATTAGCGATTGGGTTTGTGGTGAGTATTTTTGTTGCGCGTCACTATGGCCCTGGTGAGTGGGGTGCTTTAAGTTACGTCATGGCATCGGCTATCTTATTTGGCTCGATTGCATCAGCCGGTAGTGAAAACCTGATTGTTCGGGACTTGACCAAATGTGATTCAGAGCAAGGGCGCGCAGATATTCAAAAAACCGCCTTAGTCTTGCGCCTGGGTTTTGGAACGATTGCCTATCTTGCGCTTTTAATTATTGTGGGAGCTACCCAAGGCTTTGGGTTGCCCTTTTATCTTGCTCTGGTTTACGGCTTGATTTTTATCTTTCAAGCCAGTGAGATTTGGGAGTATCGGCTGCGTATTGAGCAACGTCTACCTATGGTGGCTAAAACCCATGTCTTCAGTAGCTTCTTGTCTAGTGCGCTCAAAATTATTGCGATTTTATTGGGCTGGCCATTAATTTGTATCGCTGGCGCAATGGCTTCTGAATATGCTTCTAGTCTAGGAATTTTGGCACGTTACCGGGCGCGTCACTGGTCCGCTTGGGTTGGAAAATTTCAAGCTGAGTATGCTCGGGAGCTATTAAAAGGCTCTTTAATGGTCATGTTCAGTAGCTTTCTGATTGCTTGCCAAAGCCGCAGTGAATTTTATTTAATCAATCACTACCTCGGCTTAGAGTCAGTTGGTTTGTATGCTGCTGCGTTTAAATGCATGGAAGTGGTCGACGTTTTGGTCTTGGTGTTTACGATGACCCTGGTACCCGAGTTATCAAAGCGTCATCGTCTGGAACTGCCGACCTTAGCCAATCGCACCTATCTATTGGGCTTTTTCTTTTTTATTGCGATGCTTTTACCCATAGCGATGATTTACATTCTTTTCCCTTGGGTTTATGGACCTAAATACCAGGAGGCTCAAGTCTTGATTCCTTGGTTAGCTTTGCGCCCATTATTTATTATTTTGGGTGCTATACGAGGAATATTCTTAGTAATGGAAGGTCGCTTGCATTACGTACCAATCTGTGCGGCAGTGGGTTTATTCACAACCCTAACAGTTGGTTCCCTATTAATTCCTATTTGGGGCCTTCAGGGTGCGGCTATTTCTGGTTTGATAGGTCTGGCTATATCTAACTTTGTCATGGATATATTTTTCCAGCCTCAAAATATTGTGCGAATGTTTACTTCTTACCGTCAATGGCCTTACGCAGTTAATCGCTGCCTAGAGGTTCTTAAGCTGCGTAAAGCCCATGAGTAATCAAAAGAGTAATACAGTACTAATAAAGAAGGGTTGCTCTTGAAGCTGATTTTTTGTCTTGACCCCTTGCGTGTTTCGATCACCGGTATTGGTCGCTACACCTATGAGCTCGCTAAGGGCTTGCGAGATAGTGGGCAATTAGAAAGTCTCAAATTTCAGTTTTTATTAGGCTGGGTTGATGACCCAAAAACTTTAATTAATCAATACCATTCTGATGAGCAAGTACAAGCTGGGGCCAGTAAACCCAGCTGGTTTAAAGGCTCGATTTACCACGCTATGCGTTCTGGGTATAGGGCTACCTTTCCGACAGTCAAAGGCCTGATTACTTTGCCCTATAAAGACCACATTTATCACTCGCCCAATTATGAATTACCGCACTATGCTGGCCGTACCGTGAGTACCATTCATGATTTGTCCGTTCTGCGCCATCCTGAATATCACCCTGCTATACGCGTGCGCTATCAAGAGGCGATGTTTCCAAACCTGATTCGTAAAGGCAGCCTATTTATTACGGATTCAGAGTTCTCCAAAAATGAGCTCTTGGACTTTTATCCATCAGCTCAAGGTCGAGTGGTGAGTGTCCCATTGGGTGCAGACCCCATGTTTTGTTTACGAGAGTCAAGTGCTATTGCCCCCACGTTGGCGCGTTATGGATTAACTCCCGGCAATTACGCGCTATCAGTAGGCACCATTGAGCCACGTAAAAATATCGAGCGCTTAATTGAGGCTTATGCCCAGCTTCCTGCAAACTTGCGCTCGCAATATCCTCTGGTCCTAGCGGGTGGCGCAGGCTGGAACAGTAAGCACATTCATGCGCTGATTGCTAAATATAGTCAGGAGGGCTGGCTTAAATATCTGCGCTTTGTCCCCGATCTGGATCTGGCGGTCATTTATTCGGGTGCTCGTGTTTTTGCTTGCGTTTCGCATTACGAAGGTTTTGGACTTCCTGTGCTGGAGGCGATGGCTTCTGGCATTCCAGTGATTTCTTCTGATGCGGCATCACTGCCTGAAGTCGGCGGTGATGCGGTAAGTTATATCAACCCAAATCAGACTGAACAGATCACTCACGCCTTAAAGACGGTTTTGGAGAATGACGAGTATTGCCAAACCCTCTCTAAAAAGGTTTTAGAGCGTGCCAAATTATTTAGTTGGGATAGAACTACCAAAGAAACCCTTTTGGCATACAGTCAAATTTCATAAGATTTGTTATATTCAAAAGCACCAGCGTCAACCTAAGCTCAATCCAGTCTTTTACTACCACTTATTCATTGGCTACATCCCCTTCCATACGTATTGCGATTGTTCATGACTGGCTCACAGTCTATGCCGGAGCTGAAAGAGTGCTTGAGCAAATGCTGCTTTGCTATCCCCAGGCAGATATTTTTAGCGTGGTCGATTTTTTACCAGAGTCAGAGCGGGCTTTTTTGCAAGGGAAAAAAGCCACCACCACTTTTATTCAGAATCTGCCTTTTGCTAAATCCAAATACCGCGCCTATCTGCCCTTAATGCCCCTGGCTATTGAGCAGCTTGATTTATCTGCTTATGATGTGATTCTCTCTAGTAGCCATGCTGTAGCTAAAGGAGTTCTGACGGGGCCTGATCAACTGCATATCTGTATGTGCTACTCACCAATACGATATGCCTGGGATTTACAGCATCAATATTTGCAAGAGAGCGGTCTTGATCGGGGTATCAAAGGCTGGGTTGCTAAATATCTTCTCCATAAAATCCGCATTTGGGATTTGCGCACGGCTAATGGCGTAGATCAATTTATTGCCATCTCCCATTTTGTGGCACGGCGTATTCAGAAAGTGTATCGCCGTGATTCAGTGGTCATTTACCCGCTAGTAGCAACCGATGACTTTGCGCTCAGAGAAAACAAAGACGAGTTTTATCTCACGGCCTCTCGCTTGGTTCCCTACAAGAAAATCGAACTCATCGTGCAAGCGTTTGCCAAGATGCCAGGTAAGCGCTTAATGGTGATTGGCGCAGGACCTGACTTTGCAAAAATCAACAAGATAGCAAGCTCCAATGTCACTATGATGGGTTATCAATCCCATGAAGTGCTCGTAGAGCATTTACAAAAGGCTAAGGCCTTTATTTTTGCAGCCGAAGAAGACTTTGGAATTGCTCCTCTAGAGGCCCAAGCCTGCGGAACCCCGGTGATTGCCTATGGCAAAGGGGGTGCCCTAGAAACCATTCGAGGTGCAGAAAGCCAGATTCCAAGGACGGGCGTGTTTTTTGACCAGCAAACAGTCGCCTCTCTTTGCGAGGCAGTCGATGCCTTTGAGAGGCTTTCCCCAGCTATTGCGTCACAAGATTGCCGAGATCAAGCCTTGAAATTTGCGCCAGACCGTTTCCAAAAGGAATTGACTGATTGTGTGGATAAAGCCATAAGCGGGTTCAATCAGGCCAAAGAAATTTAATATAAGTCGTTGATTATATTAATAAAATAGTTAATTATCTAAAGATAGTATAGAGAAAACAGACTATCTTTTCTAGATTTTCAAGGATTTAGTTGGGTCTAATGTTTAAAGAGTTTACCCCCGAATCTAGCGTGCAGATTACTATTCATTGTGGGGTTTCGTAGTAATCATTGTTATTAAATTAAGCCAATTAAATCAATAGGTTGCAGGGGAGGTAATTAATCAACCTGATTACTTTTATATTCTATAATCGATCATTGCTGTGAATATAACTATATGAATTTACTAGTACCAGTCATTCTTTCAGGGGGCGCAGGAAGCCGCCTTTGGCCTGTTTCTCGCGAAGGCCACCCTAAGCCGTTCATGAAACTAGCCGACGGTCAAACTTTGTTAGAGAAGACCTATCGTCGTGCGGCTAATCTGCCTGGCGTAGTGAGTGAGAGCGGTAAATCAAAAATGCTGACCGTTACCAATCGCGATTACTACTTTATGAGTCGTGATGAGTTGGTAAAAGCAGGTGCCGAGGGAGCTTTTTTATTGGAGCCTTTTGGTCGTAATACTGCGCCAGCAATTGCGCTTGCTGCCCATCGTTTATTACAAAAACGTGGTGACGATGTCATCATGTTGGTTTTGCCCTCAGATCATTTAATCAGCGATGAAAAAGCCTTTGCTTTTTGTGTGGAAAAAGCCTGTCATTTAGCCAATGAAGGTTATTTAGTGACTTTTGGTATTACACCAACAAGTCCTGAAACGGGTTTTGGTTACATTGAACAAGGCCAATCCCTTGCAAATGGATTTGTTGTTAAGCGCTTTGTTGAAAAGCCCGATGCCAAAACTGCTCAGCAGTATTTGGACGCTGGCCATTATTTGTGGAACTCTGGAATGTTTTGCTTTAAAGCGAAAACATTTTTAGAGGAATTGGCTATCCATGCTCCAAAAATTGCAGAACATGCGACGCAGTGCTGGGATGCTGTTCCTGATAATGGCAACGATTCGACCTACCTAGAAATACCCGAATCTATTTTTGATAATGCCCCTAATGATTCCATTGACTATGCTTTGATGGAAAAGTCCAACAAGGTAGCGGTTGTGCCCGGTGGCTTTGGTTGGAACGATATTGGTTCCTGGAACGCAGTGCGTGACTTAGCGATTCCTGATGCTGCTAATAACCGTGCCATAGGCGAAGCAATTTTTGTTAAGTCATCAAACACTTTTATTCAGTCAGAAGATCGTCTAGTTGCTGCTGTGGGACTTAACAACCTGATGATTATTGATACACCCGATGCGCTCTTGGTGGCTAATCCAGATTATGCCCAAGACGTAAAAACGGTAGTGACTAAGCTAAAGGAATTGGGTCATGATGCGGCTAAGCTGCACAAAACAGTTGCTCGTCCTTGGGGAACCTATACGGTTTTAGAAGAGGGTGCGGGATTTAAGATGAAGCGTATTGAAGTTAAGCCTGGTGGAAAGCTGAGTTTGCAAATGCATCATCATCGTAGCGAGCACTGGATTGTCGTTAGTGGCGAGGCCACGGTAGTTAATGGTGACCAAACGCTCACCATTAAAGCAAATGAGTCAACCTATATCCCTGCCGGGCACCAACACCGGCTTGAGAATAAAACCCATGATGAGCTTATCTTGATTGAGGTGCAGTGTGGACCGTATCTTGGTGAGGATGATATTGTTCGCTTTGAGGATAATTACGGGCGAGCTTAAAAAACTAAGCCGATAATATTGACGTTTTGAGGATATGATGATTGCAGTTATTACAGGTATTACCGGTCAAGATGGAGCGTATTTAGCTCAATTATTGCTAGAAAAGGGCTATACAGTCTATGGCACCTATCGTCGAACAAGCTCTACAAACTTCTGGCGTATAGAAGAGTTAGGAATCGAAAGTCACCCTAATCTGCATTTGCGTGAATATGATTTAACCGATATTTCTACTGCAATTCGATTGCTGCAAAGCACTAAAGCTACTGAGGTCTATAACCTAGCGGCGCAGAGTTTCGTGGGCGTTTCTTTTGATCAGCCTCTCACTACTGCTGAAATTACCGGGATTGGTGCAGTGCACTTGCTTGAGGCCATCCGCATTGTTAATCCAAAGATTCGTTTTTATCAAGCCTCTACTTCGGAGATGTTTGGCAAAGTTCAAGCCATTCCTCAAATTGAAAGCACTCCGTTTTATCCTCGTAGCCCCTATGGTGTAGCAAAGCTCTATGCCCACTGGATGACTGTGAACTACCGAGAGAGTTACGGCATTTTTGCATCGAGCGGTATTTTGTTTAACCATGAGTCTCCTTTGCGCGGCCGTGAATTTGTGACTCGCAAAATTACTGATTCGTTTGCCAAAATTAAGCTTGGTCAGTTAGATGTATTGGAGCTTGGTAATTTAGATGCCAAGCGTGACTGGGGTTATGCAAAAGATTACGTTGAAGGTATGTGGAGAATTTTGCAGGCCAAGGAAGCGGATACTTTTGTCTTGGCAACTAACCGTACTGAAACGATTCGTGACTTTGCAACCATGGCTGCTAAGGCTGCTGGATTTGAATTGATTTGGAGCGGCGCTGGTGAAAATGAAGTAGCTAAGGATGCTAAAACAGGTAAAACCTTAGTACGCATTAATCCTAAATTTAATCGTCCTGCTGAAGTTGATCTGCTCATTGGTAACCCAGAAAAGGCCAAAACTATTTTGGGCTGGGAGCCAACTACGAATCTGGAAGACCTCTGTGAAATGATGGTGCAAGCAGATATTCGTCGCAATCAAGCCGGCAATTCTTTCTAGCCATGCGGCTCTTGCTCACTGGGGCCGATGGATTTACTGGAGTTCATCTTACTGAGGCAGCAGGCAAAGCTGGATTTGAGGTCTTTCCTTTAAAGTCTAATTTAAGTAATGCTGGCGCTCTCTTGGAAGAGGTTGCTCAGATTGCACCAACACATGTGATACACCTTGCAGGTATTAGTTCTGTTACTCACGCTGATCAGCAGGAGTTATACAAAGTCAATTTATTTGGCACCCTCAATCTCTTGGATGCGCTCCTGAAAGTAAAAGGATCAATCCAAAAAATCATTCTTGCTAGCAGTGCCAATGTATATGGCAACACAAGTACTGGTGGTGATTCGATTAGTGAGGATCTTTGTCCAATGCCAGTAAATCAATATGCCATGAGCAAATTAGCCATGGAGTATATGGCTCGATCTTATCTCGATAATCTCCCGATTGTTTTTACACGCCCTTTTAATTACACCGGAGTTGGTCACGATACGCGTTTTGTGATTCCTAAAATTATTGAGCATTTTAAAAACAATGCACCCATTATTGAGCTGGGCAATATGACTGTTCAGCGCGAATATAACGATGTCAGAAATATCTGCGATATTTATTTAGCATTATTAGAACAAGGTCAGGTTGGAGAGGTTTATAACCTCTGCTCTGGGAGGGCGAGCTCTTTAAATCAGGTGATGACTGAATTAAGGCGATTGACTGGGCAGGCTATGGAAGTCAGAGTTAATCCCACTTTTGTCCGTAAGAACGAAATTGAGGTTCTTGCCGGGAATCCAGAAAAGCTAGAAAACTGCATTGTTAAGGTCAATTGGAGGCCCCTGGAAGATACTTTAAGCTGGATGCTTGAGAAACGCCCGGTTAAATAAGGCTAATAAGGCTTGGTAAATCAGACTGCATCAAGGTCGAAAAAGTTATAATAAACATATTAAAATTGCGTGAAATAGATAGCGGTAGCTTGGCTAATGCAGGTAAATATGCCCGAGAATCATAATAGTTGAAACAAATTAGATAAGAAGCCATTACAAAATTACTGTGAATATTCCCAATCAACAATTCGATGGTGATAGTGGTTCTCAAGAGAGTGATATTTCCCTGTTTGATGTTATTAATTTCCTGGCCGATACTTGGAAAAAACTAGCTATCGCAGCAGTGCTTGGAGCGGTCGTAGGTTTGTGTGGATGGTTCTTCATTGGCAGCTATTCAGCCGAGTATGTTTTGCTTAATGCTAGTAATAGTAATAGTAATAGTAATAGTAATAGTAATAGTAATAGTAATAGTAATAGTAATAGTAATAGTAATAGTAATAGTAATAGTGTTAGCTATGCTTTAGACATTGTTTCCTGGAAAATGCTCCAAAAAAACCTGCCTAACCTAGCGGCGCAGGTAGTTGATGAAAATAAAGTTCCACAAAATCAAGCTCGTATTTATAAGTCCTTGGCGGATGATCAGTGGTGGCAAAAAAACGTTACCCCTGGCTTTGCCATCTCAAAAGCGGACGCCAAGGATTTAGCAGGCGTGAGCAAAGACTTGGATGCGGCTTCTACTACGATTATTAACCTCACCCTAACAACTAAAGAATCCTCAAAGGAGAGTGCTGCGCAAGAGGTTAAGGCGGCAGCGCAGTTTTTACGATCAGGCGGTGCCTATTTACAAATTCGTAGCCTTTTAAATAGTTATGAAAGCCAGACGCTCAGTACAGTTGCCGATCTGCAGCAAAAAATTACCAGTACCCAAATTGAGATGGGCTACCAAATTGAGCGTGCTAAAAGTTTAGAGGAATTGCACAGGCGCTTTCCAGGGGGCGCTAATATCAGCGGTCAAGTCGTAGACCCTAAAGACTCTGGTGCCAAGTATCTACCAATTAGCACCCAAATTATTGCTGTTAACAATGATATTAATGCTTCTAAAGAGTCTTTAGTGCGCCTACAAAAACGCTTAGCGCAAATTGCGCTTGCCAAGAATTTTCTAGAGCAAGCTATACCTTTGCAAGATCAGACCTTTGATGGTTTAGCCTTAGATGAGCAGCTTTTAGGATTAGAGTCGCAGCTGCGTGCGAAGTTAGCAAAAGATGATAGCAACGGCCAAGAGTTTTTCGATCAATTGCATGCTCAGTTATTGGCTATTCAGGTGCGCTTTACTAAAGGTTTGGAGGCTAACACTTCCCCAACCACAAGCAAAAAAGGCATGATCAAAACAACGGTAGTCGGGTTGGTGGCTGGTCTTCTCCTGATGCTCTTTGTGCTGCTGGGGCAAAGAGTGTGGCAAACAGTAAAAAGCGGGAGTGCTCAATGATGGCTCGGAGAGTAGTTCGGGATCGGGCTTTAGCGGGCTTGAGTAGATTTTATTGAGCCTACTGCATATTTGACAAGGCTTAATTTATGGAAATCAAAAATCAACATTAACTATCAATGAAAATGATAATCAAAATCTTATCTGCCAAATGACCAACAGATTGCATCTCAAAGAAGGTGTCTCGCATCAACTTGATTCTTTGCGGGGTTTTGCCGCCTTAATTGTTCTTGTTGGACATACAAACCAGGTGCTTATAGACCCGATAAGCTCCCTAATAACCCCATTATGTGGTCTGTTAGCTCAATCAGGTGTAATGTTATTTTTTGCTTTAAGTGGTTGGTTGATTGGAAAATCTATAGCATGTAATATTTTGCGCTACGATGGCTTATTTGACTTTAGGGCGTATATTTTTGATAGGTTTATAAGAATTTTCCCGACACTGGTGGCATCACTCTTGCTATTGGTTATTTTATGCGAGTTTTCGCCTAAATTTTTTAACTCTGGCTCAAATTTATTTGTATAAATGGAAGGGATTAAATTCGTCAGACAAGGACTAGATTTTAATTGGCATGATATAGGAATGACACTTTTATTTCAAAATGGGTTTCATTCTGCCACTCCTATTTCTAATGGACCGCTTTGGAGTTTATCTATAGAGATCTGGTACTACTTAATAGCAGCCATTTCAGTTTTTTTGTACGAAAGAAAATTATCCTAATATTAATATTATTAATATTTTTATATATGGCAAAAGATAATGACCTCTTTTTTTACTATTCACCAGTGTGGTTTGCAGCATTTTTTCTTTCGTTCTCGCCAAAAGTTTGCGATCAGAGATTTGATCTAGTGATAAATTTTGTTGGCTCTTTGCTTACTGCAGTCAGTATATATTTTGCTTATAAGTTTATGGTTGCTATAGTCGAGAATTCGCCTACTGTATTTAGGGACAATGTAATTTTCAACTTATCTTTTGGATTTTTTTCTGTAATAGCAATTGCTAAGATAGAGAATGGATTGCTTAAGGTGACGCAATCCTTTTCTGGATTGGCAAATTTTTCTTACACACTTTATTTAATCCACTTCCCGATTCTTTTGTTTATCTTTGGAGTATTCCAGCCATATTTTTTTAAATCGATTTGGCTAAATTTCGCAATATCCTTTATGGGTATTCTATTTATATTAGCGATATCTAAATTCATATCAATAGCATCAGAAAACCAATTTAAGCAGAAAAAAATTCTAAGTAATATTGTTATGATTTTTAGGCGAAAAGTAATTTAATATGAAAATTGCTGTTGTTGGAACTGGTTATGTGGGCTTATCCAATGCAATACTGCTTTCTCAGCACAATGAAGTTGTTTCTTTGGATGTCATTCCTGAGAGGGTTGATTCTCTCAACTACCTCATCTCGCCTATTGCGGATGTGGAGATTGAGGAATACCTTAAAAACAAGACTCTAAATTTAAAGGCGACCCTTAGTAAAGAAGATGCTTATGTAGGGGCAGACTTTGTCATCATCGCAACGCCTACTGATTACGATGAAGCTAATAATTACTTTAATACTAGTTCTGTTGAAACGGTGGCGTGTGATGTGATGTCCATTAATCCCGTGGCGACAATAGTTATTAAGTCAACTATTCCCGTGGGATTTGTGGAGCAACTTCGTAAAAAATTAAATTGTCAAAATATTATTTTTTCGCCTGAATTCTTGCGTGAAGGCAGGGCTTTGTACGATAACTTACACCCATCACGGATTGTGGTGGGTGAGCAGTCAGAACGAGCTAAAGTATTTGCGGATTTGCTCAAAGAAGGCGCGATTAAGAAAGACATTCCAACGCTCTTTACTAATCCAACGGAAGCTGAGGCGATTAAACTTTTTGCCAATACCTATTTAGCGATGCGGGTGGCTTACTTTAATGAGTTGGATACCTATGCTGCCATTCATGGCTTAGATACTCGCCAGATTATTGAAGGCGTTGGTTTAGACCCACGTGTGGGCTCTCATTATAACAATCCTTCTTTTGGTTATGGCGGATATTGTTTGCCAAAGGATACCAAGCAGCTCTTGGCCAACTATCAAGATGTGCCGCAAAACTTAATGCAGGCGATAGTCAATTCCAATTCAACACGCAAAGACTTTATTGCAGAAGATATTTTGGCGCGTAAGCCTAAGGTGGTTGGTATTTATCGCCTGATTATGAAGGCGGGATCAGATAATTGGCGTGCATCGAGTATTCAGGGAATTATGAAGCGCCTCAAGGCAAAGGGCATTGAGGTCATAGTGTTCGAGCCTATCTTGGATCAAAAAGAATTTTTTAATTCTGAAGTGATTGATGATTTGGCAGAATTTAAAAAGCGTTCCGACTTAATTGTTTCTAATCGTTTAGTCGATGATTTGAATGACGTGACAGCTAAGGTCTATACGCGTGACCTATTTGGTGGCGACTAATTCCCCGAGTTCAATAATAAAATTATGCAAAACTACAATAAACATCAAAAAATCCTCATCACCGGCGGTGCAGGTTTTCTAGGCTCTCATCTTACCGAGAAGCTTCTTAAAGAAGGTAATGATGTTTTGGTGGTAGATAACTATTTCACGGGCACTAAGGAGAATCTAGCGCATTTATTGCCTAACTCTCGTTTAGAGCTCCTGCGTCATGATGTGACCTTTCCGCTTTATGTAGAGACCAATCAAATCTATAACTTAGCTTGCCCAGCCTCCCCAGTGCATTATCAATACGATCCAGTGCAAACAACCAAGACCAGTGTGCATGGCGCTATTAATATGCTTGGCCTTGCTAAAAGAACTAGAGCCCGAATCCTTCAGGCATCTACTAGTGAAGTCTATGGCGATCCAGAAGTGCACCCTCAGCCAGAGGAGTATTGGGGTAAGGTCAATCCCATTGGTATTCGCTCTTGCTATGACGAAGGCAAACGCTGCGCAGAAACCCTCTTTTTTGATTACAACCGCCAGCACAACTTAGATATCAAAGTGGTGCGCATCTTTAATACCTATGGCCCACGCATGCATCCTAATGATGGTCGCGTAGTAAGTAACTTTATTGTGCAAGCTCTGCAAGGCAAGGACATCACCATTTATGGGGATGGTCAGCAAACCAGAAGCTTTTGCTATGTAGATGACTTAATTGACGCCATGGTGAGAATGATGAATACCGAAGAGGGCTTTACAGGACCAATCAATATTGGCAACCCCGGTGAGTTCACGATGCTTCAGTTAGCAGAAGCTATTCTCAAGCTCTCGGGCAGTAAATCGAAAATCATCTACCAGCCGTTGCCATCTGATGATCCTAAGCAACGTCAGCCTAATATTGAATTAGCAAAAGCAAAGCTTGGATGGCAACCGAAGGTCAATTTAGAGGATGGCCTTAAAGAGACGATTGCCTATTTCAAAAAAATAATTAAATAAATGGAACAATAATTATGTTAAAAAATTCAACGATTTTAGTTACTGGCGGTACGGGATCTTTCGGAAATACATTTGTTCCGATGACATTAGAAAAATTTAACCCTAAAAAAATTATTATATTTTCGCGTGACGAAATGAAGCAATGGGAAATGGCGAAAAAATTTATTGGGGATGAGCGGGTACGATTTTTTATTGGAGATGTGAGAGATAAGGATCGCCTCTATAGAGCATTAGATGGAGTAGATTATATTGTGCATGCTGCTGCCACAAAAATTGTACCGACAGCCGAGTACAACCCTTTCGAATGTGTGAAAACCAATATTAATGGTGCAATGAACTTAATTGACGCATGCATTGATAAAGGTATAAAGGGAGTGGTGGCTCTATCAACTGATAAGGCTAGTAGTCCAATTAATTTATATGGCGCAACTAAGCTAGCCTCAGATAAATTATTTGTTGCTGGAAATTCTTATTCTGGCTCTCACCAAACGCGTTTTTCAGTAGTGCGCTATGGCAATGTGATGGGATCGCGGGGATCTGTAATCCCATTCTTTATGTCAATTAAAGAGGGTGAGCCGCTCCCAATAACGGATGCTCGTATGACTCGTTTTATGATTTCTTTAGAGCAGGGTGTGGAGTTGGTCTGGCATGCATTTGAAGACATGCAAGGAGGGGAGATTTACGTAAAAAAAATCCCATCCATGAAGGTAACGGACGTAGCGCTAGCCGTTTCCGAAAATTCCCAGCAAAAAATTGTTGGAATCCGTCCCGGAGAAAAACTACACGAGCAAATGATTGGTGTTGAGGATGCGCCCTTTACTTATGAATATACAGATCACTTCAAGATACTTCCAGCTATTCATGATTGGAGCATGGACCCAGAGCGTATTAAGAATGGATCTCTAGTTTCTGAGGGCTTTATCTATTCCAGCGACAATAATAAGGAATGGATGTCAATACCGCAATTACAGCGTTGGATTTCTTCTAATAAAGAAAAAATCGGGGCTATTTGATGAAGATAATTCCCTATGGACGTCAAGATATTGCTGAGGAGGATATTCAATCCGTAGTTGACGTCCTGAGATCGGATTATTTAACTCAGGGGCCGCTTGTGCCGGAGTTTGAGAGAAGGATAGCATCTTATTGCGGCGCTAATTTTGCTGTCGCAGTTAATAGTGCAACATCGGCTTTACATATTGCCTGCATGGCAATGGATCTGGGTCCTGGAGACTGGTTATGGACTAGCCCCATTACTTTTGTTGCTTCTGCTAACTGCGGTTTGTATTGTGGAGCTAAGGTTGATTTTGTAGATATAGATGAAAAAACTTACAATTTGAGTCCTCAAGCCCTCAAGAAGAAATTAGAACTTGCAAAGCAGAAAGGGTGTTTGCCCAAGATTGTTGTAGCCGTTCATTTGGCTGGCCAGCCATGTGATATGAAGGCTATTCATGAACTGTCTAAAGAATATGGTTTTCGTATTATTGAAGATGCTTCACATGCGATTGGTGGAAATTATTGTGATGCAAAGATTGGTGCATGCCAGTATAGTGAAGTAACTATTTTTAGCTTTCACCCTGTAAAGATTATTACCACCGCAGAGGGTGGTATGGCTGTCACGAATTCTGCGGAATTGGCTAATAAAATGCTCTTGCTAAGGAGTCATGGAATTACTCGTGATGCTGCCAGTATGACTAAGGCACCTGACGGCCCTTGGTACTATGAGCAGATTGGTCTGGGTTACAACTACCGAATGACCGAATTGCAGGCGGCCCTTGGGATTTCCCAGATGAGTCGGTTGGATTCTTACGTGACCAAAAGGCACGAGTTAGCAAATCGATATGTTGACCTCTTCCGAAATCAGCCAATTATTTTGCCCTGGCAAGACCCTAATGGATATTCCGGGTTTCACCTTTATATCATCAGATTAAAGCTTAAAGAAATTAAAAAGACTCATTTAGAGATTTTTGAATACTTGAGGGCAAAAAATATTGCCGTAAATTTGCACTACATTCCTGTTTATAGACATCCCTACTATAGTGACCGCGGCATTGGATCCAATCCTTGTTATGAGGCAGAGAGCTATTATTCCGAGGCAATTAGTTTACCGATGTATCCAACACTCACATTTTACGAGCAGGATTATGTTGCCTCAAGCTTGATAGACTGTCTAAATTAATTAGCAAGGATCTCATATATGCTCCAAAAAAATATCTTTTTAGAATCTGAGGCTGATGCTTGGTTTGAAAGAAATCATGCAGCAATAGCTGGGCGGGATTATTCCTCAAATGATTCTTTAACCTCTTCTATTGTTGGGTTAATCCAAGGGCCTAGCTTAAATTCTGGAGAAACAATAAAAATTCTTGAGGTGGGGTGTGGTGAGGGGCGTAGACTTGAGTGGTTAGCAAAAAATACTGGCGTTGAAGTTTATGGGATAGAACCCTCTCAAAAGGCTGTTGATTTAGCTATCTCTCGCGGAGTTAAAGCAAAGCGATCTACTGCGGACCAGATTCTTTTCGATGATGCCATGTTTGATATTGTCATTTTTGGTTTTTGTTTGTATCTCTGTGATCGTAAAGACCTTTTTAGAATTGCTAAAGAGGCTGATCGAATACTAAAAGATAAATCCTGGCTTCTAATACAGGATTTTTATTCAAAAACACCAATTGAGAGAGACTATCACCACCTTCTAGGGTTGAAGTCTTACAAGATGGATTACAAAACTTTATTTGATTGGCATCCTAGTTACACCTCTTATTCTTATCAGGTACATCATCATGGTTCTGTCAAATTCACTGACGATCCTTCTGAATGGGTGGCAACCTCCATATTAAGAAAATTTGCTTGAAATAATGAGCAAGATTGCCCTTGGAACAGCGCAATTTGGAATTCCCTACGGGATTGCTAACGCCGTTGGAAAGGTTGCTGAAAGCGATGTAAAAAATATTTTATCTTTAGCTCTTCGTGAAGGTATTGATACATTAGATACTGCAGCAGCTTATGGTGATAGCGAGGCTGTATTAGGCAGGCAAAATGTTAATCCCTGGAAGATAGTCACAAAAATTTCTGCTATTCCTGAGTCTGTAGATTTTTCTAATATATGGGTTGAGGGTGAGTTTAAAAAATCCTTGAAAAAATTAAGAGTTAATTGTGTTTACGGCTTATTACTGCACTCACCGGATCAGCTTTTTGGTCGACATGGACCCGGTTTGCTTTCAAGCTTAATAAAATTTAAAGAAGACGGCCTTGTTAGAAAAATTGGGGTTTCCATCTACTCGCCTCAAGAATTGCCTAGATTGTTCAATCTGTACAATTTTGATATTGTTCAGGCCCCATTTAATCCAATTGATCAAAGATTATTAGATAGTGGCTGGGCAAAAAAACTGCACGAGCTCGAGGTTGAAATTCATGTCCGGTCAATTTTTTTACAGGGGCTATTGTTGATGCCCTCAAGTAATCGCCCAAGAAAATTTTCTATTTTTAATGATTTATGGGCTCAGTGGCATGATTGGCTTAGATTGAATAAAATCAGCGCATTAGAGGCATGTATACGTTTCGCATCTTCTCCCAAATATATTGATAAAGTGATTGTGGGTATTGATAGTCTTAAGCAATTCAATGAAATTATCAAGGTTCCCAGCAAACCGCTTCTTGAAGTCCTGCAGCCTGGTGAGATTGACAGTCGATTATTGAACCCTTCCCAATGGAGCACCTTATGAAAGTTGTCGCAGTTGTTCAGGCTAGGATGGGCTCAACTCGATTGCCTAATAAGGTCATGAAGTTGCTTGCAGGGAAGCCATTGATAGAGGTTCTACTTGCAAGATTATCTAAATCTCAGGGGATTGATCAGATTGTTTTAGCAACATCAACTGATGAAAGAAATCAACCGCTAATCGATCACGTTTCCAAGCTGGGTTATCACGTTGCTGTTGGAAGTGAAAGTGATGTATTGGGGAGATATTTGTTGGCGGCACAAGAAACAAACGCTGATACTATCGTTCGCATTACTGGAGACTGCCCACTGATTGACTCTAAATTAGTGGATCAAGTCATCCGTACCTATAGTGAATCGGGGGCAGATTATTGCTCTAATACTTCGCCCCCCACATTTCCTGATGGACTAGATGTTGAGGTTTTTAGTATTGCTGCATTAAAAAGGGCTGCAGCCGAAACAAATATTCCATTTGATCGAGAGCATGTCACCCCGTACTTAAGAAACTCAGGGAAGTTTCCCCAAAGCGCTGTAGTCAATGATACTGACTATTCTAGATTTAGGTGGACTGTGGATGAAGAGGTGGACTATCAGGTTATTTCAAAGATATTCGAGCAATTTAAAGGCGATATTTATTTTGATTGGCAAGATGTTTTAGATCTTCAAAATAAGCAGCCAGAATTCTTTTCACCAAATCAATCATTAATAAGAAACGAAGGGGCAATCATGGGTTCTGGGCAAAAATTATGGAAAAGGGCAAAAAATATTATTCCTGGTGGAAATATGTTGCTCTCAAAGCGAGCTGAAATGTTTTTGCCAGATCATTGGCCTGCTTATTTTAGTAAGGCAAAGGGTTGCAATGTTTGGGATTTGGATGGTCAAAAATATATTGATATGTCCATAATGGGAATTGGCACAAATACCCTAGGTTATGGGCATCCCGAAGTCGATGCAGCGGTGTATACAACAATAGAGAATGGCAATATGTCGACTCTGAATTGCCCTGAAGAGGTTTGGTTGGCTGAAAAATTAATTGAACTACATCCTTGGGCCGATATGGTTAGATTTGCACGATCAGGAGGTGAGGCTAATGCAATTGCCATTCGTATCGCTCGAGCTGCCTCTGGAAAAGATAAGGTTGCTGTTTGCGGCTACCATGGTTGGCACGATTGGTATTTGTCGGCAAATTTAGGAGATGACGAAAGTTTAAGCGGTCATCTATTGCCGGGGCTTGACCCTAAAGGAGTGCCTAAAAATTTGAAGGGGACTGTCTTCCCATTTAATTACAATGACTATAAGCAGCTTTTAGAAATTGTTGAGAAGGAAGACATCGGCGTTATCAAGATGGAGGTTGTAAGAAATAAGGGCCCAGAAGATGATTTTCTTCAAAAAGTGCGCAATCTTGCGACTGAGCGTGGCATCGTCCTAATTTTTGATGAATGTACCTCAGGCTTTAGGCAAACATTTGGGGGCTTACATAAACTTTACGGAGTGGAGCCTGACATGGCGATGTTCGGTAAAGCGCTGGGAAATGGCTATGCAATTACAGCCACCATTGGTCGACGTGAAGTTATGGAAGCAGCGCAAGCCACTTTTATCAGCAGTACTTTTTGGACTGAAAGAATTGGCCCTACCGCAGCATTAAAGACATTAGATGTAATGGAGCGTGAAAAATCCTGGGAATTGATAACTAAAACTGGCTTGGATATTAGAAGTGGCTGGCAAAAATTAGCTGATGATCATGGTTTAAAAATAGAACACTGGGGACTTCCTGCCCTTACTGGTTTTTCTTTTCATGGTGAAAATGCTCTAGCTTATAAAACCTTAATTACTCAAGAGATGTTAGCTAAAGGATATTTGGCGGGGAATTCCGTATACGTGTGTACTGAGCATAATAAGAAGGTGGTCGATAGTTATTTTGAGGAACTAAACCCGATTTTTAAAAAAATTAAGGAATGCGAACAAGGATTAGACGTTATGAGCTTGCTAAAAGGGCCGTTATGTCATGCGGGTTTTAAAAGACTAAATTAATTGAAAAGCATAGGATTCCGTGTTGATGCTTCAATACAGATAGGCATGGGGCATGTTATGCGCTGTTTATCTTTGGCAGATACCCTGCGTAAACATGGAGTAAATTGCATTTTTTTTTGTCGTCCTCGCCCTGGGGATATGCTTGAAGTAATCAAGCAAAGGGGTTACAAGGCTGTAGCGTTGCCTTCTTTGGGGGATGACTCAAGATTATTCGATTTTAAAGAATCAACTTGTGCCTCTTGGTTGGGTACAAGATGGGACATTGATGCATTTGATACCTATAAGGCGCTTAATGATCAAATTTTAGATTGGCTAATAGTGGATCATTATGCTTTAGATCAAAATTGGGAGAGCGCCTTGCGTATTGGCTGTCGACATTTGATGGTCATTGATGATTTAGCTGATCGTCCCCACGATTGCGATATTTTATTGGATCAAAATCTTGGTCGATCTGCATCTGACTATAAGAACTTGTTGTCTGAGAATGTTTTGCAGTTAGTGGGACCTAAATTTGCACTATTAAGGGAGGAGTTTGAAATTGCTCGCCCTGAGAGCCTGGTTCAAAGGTCGACAATCAAATGTAAGCATTTACTCATTGCTATGGGTGGGATCGATCAGCATAATATTACAGAGCAGATACTGGAGGCGCTTGAGACGTCAAGCCTTCAGAGAGATTTAAGAATTAGTGTGGTCCTTGGATCAAAAGCTCCTCACTTAGAGAATGTCAAAATCCGAGCCTCAATCATGAATTGGAAGACTAGAGTTATATCAGGGTTATCAGACGTTGCAAAGCTGATGAGTGATAGTGATTTAGCTATAGGTGCTGCAGGAGTTACTGCATGGGAGAGATGTTGTATGGGGCTCCCATCTATAATAATGGTACTGGCCGACAATCAACGCGCAGGCGCGATTGCTTTAGAAAATGCTGGGGCAGCACTTATTGCTGATAACGTAAACGAGATTGTGTTGCAATTAAAAAGTTTCTTATCCCCCGAAGGTAACTTAAATCTTTTAGAAAGAATGAGTGCATCTGCAGCCAATATAGTTGATGGTCGCGGCACTGCTCGTGTTTGCAGGCGAATAATTGACTATGAATATTAATTGCAATATCAGAGCAGTAACATTTGATGACTTGCCCATGTTACTGACTTGGCGTAATGATGAGAAGATACGAAGTTTTATGTTTGCGCAACATGAAATAAGTTTAGAGGAGCACCAAAATTGGTTTATAGGAAAAAGTAAAGATCCATCATGTGCTTTGCTTATTGTAGAAGATGGAGCTGGCCCTTTTGGCTACGTGCATTTTAATAACGTAATAGCTGGCGGTATATCAGATTGGGGATTTTATGCTAATCCCTATGGTCCAAGAGGAATTGGGAGAAAATTGGGGGAGGTAGCCTTAAATTATGCCTTCTTAAAATTAAAGTTGCATAAAGTTTGTGGACAGGTTTTAAAAAATAATGAAAGATCAATTAAATTTCATCAAAATCTTGGTTTCTATCAAGAGGGAATTCTACGTGATCAACAATTCATCGACGGTATTTATTATGACCTTATTTGCTTCGGTTTGCTCCGGCACCAATGGAGCATCAAGAGTAACTCTTAGGAGAGAGTAATTGCAAAAAATTGAAATCAATGGACGTTTGATTGGCGCCGAATATCCTCCTTATTTAATTGCTGAGCTTTCAGCTAATCATAATGGGTCATTAAATACTGCATTGAGAATCATAGCTGAAGCGAAGAAATCAGGAGCTGATGCTATAAAGTTACAAACTTATAGGCCTGATACCATTACCATGAAATGTGATGATGATGATTTTCAAATTCACGGTGGTCTATGGGATGGACGAACGCTTTATGATTTATATAATGAAGCTCATATGCCGTGGGAGTGGCATCTTCCTTTGTTTGAATATGCTCGTAAGTTAGACATCACTATTTTTAGTTCTCCATTTGACATTAGTGCGATTAATTTATTGGAAGATCTCAATGCGCCAGCTTATAAAATTGCCTCATTTGAGGCGGTTGATTTGCCGCTAATAAAGTATGCTGCCAGCACTGGTAAGCCGATGATTATCTCTACTGGGATGGCTAATGAAATAGAGATAGAAGAGGCCATAAATGCTGCATATGAAGGGGGCTGCAAGGAGTTAGCAATTCTTCATTGTGTAAGCGGATACCCAGCCCTACCAGAAGAGTACAACCTACATACCATTAAAGACATGATAGATAGATTCAGAATTGTTACAGGCCTATCAGACCACACATTGGATAATACAACGGCAATCGCAAGTGTTGCAATGGGCGCATCCATTATTGAGAAGCATTTTACGCTAAATCGAAATGGTGGAGGTCCGGATGATAGTTTTTCCTTAGAGCCTCATGAACTCAAGGCTCTTTGTCGCGACACTAAAACTGCATGGGCCTCACTTGGTCAAGTTAATTATGGTTTGAAATCAAGTGAAAAAGGTAATGTGAAATTCCGTCGGTCTTTATACTTTACTAAAAAAATGTTTCCAGGAGAGTTAATTACACATGACTCCATAAGAAGCGTACGCCCTGGGTTTGGCATTGAGCCAAAATATTTTGAAGCAATTATTGGGCGTAAGGTGACCAAAGAAACTAAATATGGCTTAGCTGTCACATGGGATCTATTGGACTAGGGTATGAAAATTGGCTTCGTTACTATTTATGCTTGGCGTCCACATGTGGAGCAGGCAGTTTATATATCTAAATTGCTAAAAAATGCTGGCCATACTACGCACTTCTTGACATGTGACTCTGATTTGCCTGCATGCTACACGCGCCAACTGCGTAACCGCTCAAATTGGAGAGAATGCTTAGAGTGCCGTATTGGAGGCTTCAGATCATATGAGCGAGATAATATAGATTCGTTGGGAGATCTAAGCAAAAAAGATGATTCAAGATCGCAAAAGGAGTGGGCTTATTCAAGCGCAAGTACCTTAGGACGATTTGAGTCTAATGATGATTTTGAAGGTCCACAATTTCAAGAGCTAGTTGAAAATTTAGTTGAAACCGTTGAGATTAGTTATCGTGCCACGCGAGCTTGGATTAAGAAATATGATTTAGATGCGGTTTTTATTTTTAATGGAAGAATGGACGCTACCCGGGGCATTTTTGAGGGGGCAAAATCTTTAGGAACTCGCGTAATAAGCATGGAGAGGACATGGTTTGGTGATGGCTTGCAACTATATCCGGAGGAGACCTGTTTAGGGTTGTCTTCGGTGCATAGGCTTGTTAGTGATTGGAAAAATAAGCCATTAACAAGAAAGCAAGCAATTCAAGCCGCTTCATATGGGGCAAAAAGATTTCTCAAATTAAATACCACAGAATGGCGTGCCTATAATTTAAACTCTAAGAATGCCGTATGGAATTCGAGAACCGAAAATAAGATTCTAATTATTCCAAGTAGTAGAAATGAAATTTGGGGTCATAAGTGCTGGGATAATGATTGGCCAAATATTACGGACGGATTTGATGAGCTTATTGCTAAGCTGAATGCTCACCCTTCGGATGTTCTACTAAGATGTCATCCCAACTGGAGTGAAAAAATTGGTTTAAATACGGGAATAAACTCCGAAAAGTATTACATAGAATGGGCAAAACTTCGAGGTATCCCATATCTATCAAGCTCAGATCCAACAAGCACTCTGCAGCTAATTGATATGGCGACCGCAGTAGTTGTTTCTGTTGGTAGTGCAGCTTTAGAGGCAGGTATGCTGGGGAAGCAAATTTTTAGTCTATCGCCCTCAGTCTACTCAAGTGCAGGATTTACTGATAACTGCTTTTCACCTGGTGATATGGAAGATCTGGTTCTTCATAAAACTCTTAGCAATGATGAGATTAATGAAAGGCAGTTGGACATTAAAAGAAAAACGTTAAGATTTGCTTACACTATGATGCACCGTATCCCGCAGTTTGTAAGCGAAGTTAAGTCAATTAAAACAACTGAATTTTTATATGATTTAGATGCCGATCAAACTAAATTAGTTGATCTCATTATTTCTGGAATTCTTATGCCAGATGATGACACATATGCTAACAATCTTGAGGATGAAGATCAGGTTCTTGATTTAGTATCTCAAAGAGAATGGGAGACTCTTTTAAATGGGGTGGCTACTGAAGATCGTGTTTATAAAAAAATTAATCGAAAAATGATCTATCGTCCAATTGATTTCCTGCGCAATTTATTCCCACATGGAGATCGATAAACTTATGAGTTGCAAACATCAAAAATATTCAGTCGTGCCTACGGCATTAGCTTGCTTTATTTAACTGTCTTGTAGCTAGTTACATTTATCCTCACAAAGAACTAGTGCAAATTGAATAAGATACTTCAAGCAATTGATATAAAAAAAATTTTGTATGCGCCGCCTCTGGCGCTAGCAATGGGACTTTTGCTCACTAAAGTTTTGGTTATTGCAAAAATGACAGATTTTGAGGGCTTTGCTAAATATAGTATGTGCCTGCTTATTTCAAGCTCCTTTTGCATGCTAGTCTCCTTTGGTCTTCAAATAAAACTTCAATGCGAATGGCCAATTTTTATAATTGAAGGACGGGAGAGGAGGGGTTTAATACTTAGTCTACAGAATTATTATATTTCCTTGGCATTATTTATAATATTAGTATTGGCAGCAAATATATCTAATATTTTTTTACTATTAAACTTGCTTTTGATTCAGATCGCATTATTTAATGGACTTGCAAACCAATGGTTTTTGATTGCTACAACAGAATCACGAAGTCGACATAATTCGCTAAAGTACAGTGTACAGCATCTATATAGATCAATTGCTGTTTTTGTTTTTGGAGTGGGCTCTGTATATTTTTATAATAGCCCATTGCTTGCAATTTTTGGTGAATCATTAGTCACAATTATTTTGACGGCATTTTATTTTGCAGAGACAATAAAAAATTCAAATAATCAATGCAATAAATTATTTATTATTGCTTTTCGAGGAATTAAATCAATTGTTTGGCGTTCTCCGATTTCCCAGATGATAGCTACGCTTGCTGGATATCTTGTTATTAATATGGACAAGTGGATTGCAGCATATTTTTTAGATATAAAGGAATTTGCTAAGTACTCTTATGTTTCTATTATTCTCAGTGTTGCGCTATCAGTTCAGGCAATAATTAGCTCCAGCTTTTTCCCGCTCATAGCTAAAAAATTGAAATTATTTTCAACAGCTTATGCTTTTAAATATACGCTTAAAGTATCGTTTATTGTAATTTCATTTGGTATATTATCAATTCCCGTGATTTATTTTACTTTTACAAGTTTTACAAAATTATGGTATCCTGACTATGATGATACAAAGTATATTTTATTATTTTTCATATTTATTTCCATATTAAGAGTCTCTGATTTCTGGAGTGGATATATTCTTTTGGTGGGAAAAGCAGAGGCTTTGATCATTATAAATGCTATTTCTATAATAATAGGATTGGCTTATTTCTATGTTATGTATTTATTTTTTGATATAAAAAACCAAATAAATTTAGTAGTGTCAATGGCATTAATTACTGGTTTAGCCCATTATACAATTCTATTTCTTTACTCAAAGAAATTAAAGTATAGTGAGGTATTGTACAAAAATACTAGTAGCACGCTTTATTTTTAGATATTTATTTCCCTCGTATTCAGCAGTTAATAGAGATTTATCTGCAGAGATAATTTACGGAAAGAAAATCAAGTTATTTATAACTTTTAAAATATTTTAAATGGCTATATTAAACATCTTCCAATCCTTTTTGCTGTTTTGGTTTATTAATTCGTTACATACATGCTAAAGACTTTTTTAAATAGTTGGCTTATATACTGGATTATTTATGTAATCTTACCTGTGCACTCTGTATTTCCATCTGTATTAGAGGCAACTCTCTTGCAAATAATTTTTGTTTTTCTTGTATGTTTTGGATACATGCTGCCAGGCGGGTTTGGGGTAAAAAAGGTTCATTATGAGTCAAAAACAAGGAATATATGGTGTGCAAAAAAAATTACTTATATAGCACTTTGGCTTTCTTTAATAGGTCTTTTATCGATCCTATATGACAAGTTGTTTGTCCAGGGCATTGACTACTTGGCTGGCCTGGCAGCTGCAAGACAGCAATGGAGAGTATTGGGGGAGGAGAGGTTGGGACAAGCTTCTTCCATTTTTAGTGTATTGGGTTATTTCTTCGGTAGCGCCTATTATGTCTCCTTATGCATAGTTTTTGGACAATCAGAAATATTTTCCGAAAAGGAGAGAATAGTGTTAGTAATAGCTGTATTCATATTTGTTGTATTAAATTCTATTTTAACTGGGGGCAGGTCGAATATATTATTAATTATCGCCTTTGGGATTGCATCTATAAAATCACAACCAAATCAAGGGTTGAAGAAAATTTTTCCAAAAGCAATGTACCGAAATATATTCCTCGGCGTGCTAATCATTGCATTCATCTATACTATATTTATTTTTTTTGATCGCGCAGCAGCGAATGATCTATCTATTTCTGAGTATGTTTCAAGTGCAGTATACGATTTGGGGTTTGAATTTAACGAGGAATATCATGCAATACTACCCGATGGAATGTTTCGATCTATTTTTGATATTCTAACTCTGGAATTGGGTTATCTTGTCCATAGTTTGGGTACTTTTTCTGCAATTATTGATGCTCCTAGTGAAAATAAAACTATACTTTTTTATAGCTTTAATGAACTAATGTATAAGGCACATATTCTCAGCAAGCCTGATGGAGATTGGTTTTTGGCTGGCTCTTTTCCATCGGTTCCTGGTGCCGCTTGGTATCAATATGGACCGTTAGGATTTTGCCTATTTAGTTTTTCAATTGGAATTACTGGGGCAATTGCAAAAATGATGATGAACCGCTATCCACGATCACTTTTTGGATTTAGTTTGTATATTATGACTTTTACTACTTTAATCTTAACCCCTTATGTTTTTGCATTGGATATCTTAAGTTTTCCCTTTGTGTTTATTTCATTTATGTTTATTTCATTTATTCAAGCTGTTATCATGATTTTTAAAAATCAATCTTTTAGGTATACTTGTTAAATATGAATGTATGGATAGTTAATCCTTATGGTGCTTTACCAACTGAAGGTTGGAGAAAATATAGAAGCCTGATGCTTGCTGAGGCACTTGTACGAAGGGGGCATAACGTTACTTGGTGGGTTTCTGATTTTATACACCGTTCGAAAGTTTACAGGGACGAATCTGTTTACGCTCTCCAACCTGTAGATAAAAATATTAATATAGTCGGGGTACACTCGACCCCATACTATAAAAATATATCCATATCAAGGGTTTTGTATGAGCGAAATTTTTCTAAAGCTTTTGGGCGAACTGCTAAAAAAAAAATACCACCCGACATAATTGTCCTTGCAGAACCCTCACTTTTTTATTCTCAAAATATTGTAGCTTTCGCCGAATCGGTTGAATGCAAATTGATTATTGATGTAATTGATCTATGGCCAGAATTATTCTCAGTAGTTCTTCCAAAGCCATTTAAAAGATTTGAGAAATTTATTTTTTATCCCTTCTACAGACGTAGAGACATGCTGGTATCAAAATCTCATGGGGTTGTAGCAGTTACTAAAGACTATTTAAAGGCTGTTACTAAATCTTGTGACCCTAAAAATATACATCGGTTAGTTTCGTATTGGGGTGTTGATATTTCAGAATTCAATAGAGAGGTTTTAAATTTTCCTGATTCGGCTATAGCCGCCAAGGAATTTATAAATCAAGCAGACTTAACTGTTATTTACGCTGGAACATTGGGTGATGCGTATGATATGGAAATCATCGGCAAAACTATAAAAGTTATTGCAAACGAAAACCTCCCAATACGTTTTATAGTTGCTGGTGATGGACCAAGAAGGGCATATTTAGAGCAGTTAGCACTAGATTATCCCAGCATAATCCTTTTTATGGGGACTCTTCCTGCCAGTCATTTAGCTGCAATATATAACTTATGCGATGTCGGGTTGATATCCTATGTTCCGGGCTCTACTGTTTCGATGCCAATTAAGTTATACGATTACTGTGCCTCAGGGCTTGCAATCATGAGCTCTCTAGAAAGAGAAATCTCCTCTGTTATTGAGAATAATAAAATCGGTCAAAATTATAAGGCTGGTGACTCTAATGATTTGTTGGGAAAATTAAAACTCTACATAGAAAATCCGGATCTTTTGCAGATGTATAAAAATAATTCTCTACATACATCAAATATATATGATTCAAAGATACAGCACGATAATTTTGCAAACTTTATTGAGTTAGTTTGCGAGGTTCAATAATGACATCTACCAATATAAATGTTGCCAAAATAGATTTGATAAAGGCGGATGTAAAAATACGAAAGGCAACTTGTGGAGAAACAAACGAAATAGTGGAAATTCACAAACGTGCATTTCCTAATTTCTTTTTAACCTTGCTTGGATCGAGATTTCTGACGCGACTATATTTAGGATTTATTGGTATCAATCATGGAATAATTTTTGTAGCCGAAATTAGAGGGCAAATTGTTGGTTTTCTAGCTGGAACGACTGAACCCGAAATTTTTTTTTCTGCGCTGAGAAAATCTCAGTGGTTAGGTTTTTGTTTATCTGCCTCTCCAGCCCTTGTAGCTAATCCAATTATCGTCACAAAAAGACTATTTTACGGTTTGTTTTTCAAGGGTGATAGGCCCAAATCATTGGTTGATTCCGCCTTAATTAGTAGCATAGCAATAAGTCCAAAATCTGAGGCAATAGGCATAGGAACTGCCTTAATAAATGCGTTTGAAAACCATGCCAGAGAGCGCTGTCTTACAAGTATCTACCTTACTACAGACAGTAATAATAATGATAAAGTTCTAAATTTTTACAAAAAAAATGGTTTTTATATTGAATCATCATTTTTCCAGACAAATGATAGACAAATGTATAGACTCATTAAAACTGACATTTAAGAATTATTTTAATTTTGGTGCTCCTGTGAATAAAACAAAAAATGCTTTTTTACCCTTTGCATTGCCCGATATCGGTAAAGAAGAAATTGATGAGGTAGTGTCTACCCTTAGATCCGGTTGGGTTACCACTGGTCCAAAAGCAAAGCAATTTGAGGAGGCCTTTTCTCAATATCTTGGTGGTGACATTCAAGCTATTGCCGTCAATTCAGCTACTGCCGGCCTTCATCTCGGTCTTGAGGCATTGGGCATTGGTCCTGGAGACGAAGTTATTACAACCACTCATACATTTACGGCAACAGCTGAGGTAATTCGCTATCTAGGTGCAGACCCTGTTTTTATTGATATAGAACCCAATTCTCTTTGCATTAATGTAAATGCTATTGAGGCGGCGATTACTGAGCGTACAAAAGCTATTATTCCAGTTCATTTTGGTGGAAGGGCTGCCAATATGACAGCCATTTTACAGTTAGCAAATAAATATAGTTTGCGAGTTATGGAGGATGCTGCCCATGCATTACCTACTACGCATTCTGGGAAGTTAATTGGGACTCTAGAAAGCGATGTAACAGTTTTTAGTTTTTATGCGAATAAGACAATGACAACAGGAGAGGGTGGGATGCTTGTTACTCGCAATCCTGAAATTGCTCACCGTGTAAAAATTATGCGTTTGCACGGAATTAGTCGCGATGCTTTTGATCGATTTACTTCCAGATCACCTAGTTGGTATTACGAAATCGTCGCGCCTGGATTTAAATACAATATGACTGATATCGCCGCTTCTTTGGGTATTCATCAGTTAAAAAAAGTAAATTTATTTCAACAAAAGCGTGCACGAATTGCCGCCTTGTACGATGAAGCATTTATTGATTATCCTGTTATTTTACCTCCGAAACCAGCGTCTGGAGACATTCATGCTTGGCATTTATATCCCATCCAACTTGGAGATGAAATCAAAATTACGCGTGAAGATTTTATAAATAAATTACATGAATTGGGCATAGGTTGTAGCGTGCATTACATACCCTTGCACCTTCAGCCTTACTGGCGAGATACGTATAACTTGTCATCAAAAATGTTCCCAGTGAGTCAAGCTGTATATGAGAGAACCCTCTCATTACCTATTTATACTTTGATGACAGATGATGATGTAGCCCGTGTAATTAATACTGTCAAAAGCTTACTGTAGAGATGTTAAAACGCTTATTTGATATTTTTTGTAGTGGATTCGGGATTGTTTTGTTATCTCCCCTATTCTTTTTAATTGCCTTATTAATTAAGCTCGATTCTAGGGGCCCTATTTTCTTTAGGCAAGAACGGGTTGGTCTATATGGTAAAAAATTTCGAATCCACAAATTTCGGACAATGAGTATTTTAGGTGAAGGCAACGGGTTACAAATTACAGTTGGTTTAGATGGTCGAATAACGCGTATTGGATTTTTTTTAAGAAAATACAAGCTGGATGAGTTGGCACAGCTAATTGATGTATTTATGGGGGATATGAGTCTAGTGGGTCCTCGGCCTGAGGTGCCTCATTACGTAGAGTTTTATTCATCTGAGGTCCGAGCTATTGTGCAGTCGGTAAGGCCGGGAATTACTGATTGGGCGTCTATTAAATTCAAAGATGAGAATCAAATATTGGCTCTTGCAAGTGATCCTGATAAGGCATATGTTTATGAGGTTATGCCGATTAAGATTAAATACTATTTAGAGTATGTTAGAAAGCATTCGCTTCGGGGTGATTTGCATATTATTTTTGCAACATTTTTAGCCTTAATTCGATAGCAATACTTCATTTAGTCCGATATTTGAGTAGCGGCACCTATTAGTATTAATGTAGCCCAAGTTCCGCAATATTTTGGTATATAAATTATAATGAATTTGTGCTAACTAATGTAATTAAACAGTTTCTATTAAGTATGCCTCGCCCAATGAAGCGGGGCTTAGTCGTTTTCTGCGATATTCTGATATGCGGAGTTAGTGTTTGGCTCGCATTTGGTCTACGCTTGGATCAGTGGGCATATTTTCAAGATAAGCAGTGGATTGTATTTATTGCTGCTTTTGGATTTTCGCTACCCCTCTTTATTACATTTGGTTTGTATAGAGCGGTTTTTAGATATATTGGCTCGGCTGCTTTTTTATCTTTAACTCGCATCTTCTTTATTTATTTCATTTTATTTTTTGGCGTATTTACACTTCTAAGTGTGGATGAGGTTCCCCGTTCAATTGGAGTAATTCAACCCATATTATTTTTCATGCTAATCGGGATGAACCGTTACTTAGCTCGCCATTGGTTGGGGAGCGTCAATAGTGTTCAAAAGCCTTTTCATCATGCCCAACCAATTGCGCTAATTTATGGCGCTGGATCTGCGGGACGTCAACTAGCAAGAGGTTTATCAAGCAACAAGGAGATGCTGGTCAAAGGTTTTATTGATGACGATCAACACTTATGGGGAAATACGATTAATGGGGTGCCTGTGTACTCAAACGATCGCTTGCGAGATCTGACTCATAAACTTGGTATCACAGATGTGTTGTTGGCGATCCCTTCTGCGAGTCAAGAACGCAGAGGCGAAATTATTTCCTCCCTTAATGGTTGTGGGGTTCGTGTTCGAACATTGCCTGGATTGATTGATTTGGTCTCCGGTCGAGTCAGAATATCGGACTTGCATGATTTGGATATGAATGATTTGCTTGGTAGAGCAGTGGTTCCACCAGAAGTGGAATTATTGGAAAAAAATATTCGTAATAAGATTGTGCTGGTTACTGGGGCTGGAGGCTCAATTGGTAGTGAGCTTTGTCGTCAGATCATTAAATTTTCTCCTAAAACATTAGTGCTAGTAGATAGTAGCGAGCACTCTCTTTATTTAATTTATGAAGAGCTAAAGAGGGTACTTAGTGGGCTTGAAGATGATCGTTTAGATGTTGATGATGAAGATATTCCAACGCCCTCTTCATGCTTGTCAATAAAGTTGGTACCTTGCTTGGCTTCAGTGCGGGACAGTGACCTAATGTTGAGTATCTTTAGAACTCATCGTCCTGTAACGGTGTTTCATGCTGCTGCATATAAACATGTCCCATTGGTGGAGCAAAACCCTGCTGAAGGAATTCGTAATAATGTTTTTGGATCCCTGACTTGTGCCCAAGTGAGTTTAGAGTGTGGCGTATCCCAGTTTATTTTAGTGAGCACCGATAAGGCCGTTAGGCCAACGAATGTCATGGGCGCCAGTAAGCGTATTGCCGAGCTGGTTTTGCAATCGATGGCTGAGATCGCTGCTAACGGTGAACACTCAACGAATTTTTCGATGGTGCGATTTGGTAATGTGCTTGGCTCATCAGGATCTGTAGCGCCGCTTTTTAGTTCCCAAATTGCGGCAGGTGGACCTATCACCCTAACTCATTCGGAGGTGACTCGCTATTTCATGACCATTCCTGAGGCGGCTCAGTTAGTTATTCAGGCTAGTGCAATGGCCGTTGGCGGTGATGTCTTTGTGCTGGATATGGGCGAGCCCGTGCGTATTTATGATTTGGCTGTCAAGATGGTGTATTTGTCTGGCTTATTAGTTAAGGATGATGCCCATCCTCATGGAGATATTGAGATTAAAGTGACTGGATTACGCCCCGGAGAAAAGCTCTATGAAGAGCTATTAATTGGAGATAATCCACAGCCAACATCCCATCCTAAAATCATGAAGGCGCATGAGGAGTATTTGTCTTGGGGTGATTTGTGGCCAGAGCTTGAAAAACTTAATGCAGCCCTGAACGCTTCTGATAATCAGTTGATTAGAGACATGATTAAAAAATTAGTCCCCGGCTATCACCCTAATAATGTAGGGCACTTTTGAATGTTGCCCAAATACCTTCATGAGGTAGTTTAAATTATGAATAAATGTTAAATGAACAAGCCTTAAGAGTCTTACGCGTCTTACCTTTTTTACTTTGCGCATGGGTCATGCTGTGTCTATCGAGTGCTATCGCGCTTGAACGTTCTGCTTGGTTTCAGTTCTTGTATGTTAGTTGTTTTTTTCTATCCCTATTTCGGCCTATTTGGTCTATTGGCGTGTTGTTGGTTTTGATGCCATGGCTAGGGGGTAGTCAGCCGGGATATGAGCATACCCTGCGCTTTTTGCTGCTTGTTTCAGGGGTGACTTTAGGTGTTTCACTAAACCTGATAAGAATGAGTTGGAAAGGCAATTACCGTGAACGATCCTTGGTTGACTGGTCTAATCCATTAAGTTTTGCGATGTTGGTTTACTGGATTGTGGCTGGTCTGAGCCTTGTTATGGTACCCACAAACAGAACATTGAGTTCGTTGATCTGGTTCGACCATCATTTAGCTCGGTTCTTTTTAGGTTTGCCTGGCTCCCCTCTTTACCCTTGGCTGTCATTTATTACCCTAAGTATGGCATTCGTGCTGTTTATCCAGATTGTTGTCTGGGTAAAAAATGACACTTATATTGCTATAAAAATGATTGGTGCTATTTTAATTGGCAGTCTGGCAACAATTTTTTTAGGCCTCCTAGATTATTACGATTTTATTAATCTGAAGTTTGCTCGGCCAGATAATTGGGAGCAACTTTACGGAATTTACTATCGATTTCAACATTTGACGTCCGTATTTGGGAACCCGGGCTGGTTAACTCAGTTCTTGACTCTTGCCGCACCGGCTATGATGATAATTCTTTTGCTTCCTATGAAGCGCTCATTCGCCCTCAGTCTATTAGTTACAGTAATGGTTCTGACCGAGTGGTGTATTTTGCTTGCTTACCAACGTGGTGGCTGGTTATCCTACCCCTTGACCTTAATCATTATCTGGTTTTGTGTTTATGTTGTGTCCAGTCAAGAACATGAAATTAATGACGTATGGAGCAAATTAAAAAAAGCTTCCTTGAAAATTGTCATCACGTTACCCTTGACCATCATTTTTTCGCTAAGCTTGGTTTATTTAATTGCTAAGAGCCAACCAGAGCACCGCCAGAATGTAGATGGTTTTGTTGCAAGAGCCAGTTCGATTAAGAATGTCAATGACCGAATGGCATTTTGGGTACCGACGTTTAAGCTCTTTAAGCAACATCCAATTTTGGGCGGGGGAGTGGACTCATTTCAGAATCAGTATGAACGATCATTTTTAAGTGATGGGCATTTGTGTGTTCACGATGATCCATACACTGGCGGCGCTTATGGTTCTGCTCACAACCTTTACTTTCAAACTTTAGCAGGCAAAGGCATTGTTGGCCTTTTTAGTTTATTTGGCGTCATGATAGCTGCGCTCTATTTGGTGTGGCGAGGAGTTTTTGCGAAGTCGATTGAGTCAATAGTGACTCGGACTCGAGAGCAAAAGATAGTTTTAATGATGGGGATGGCCTATGTGTTTGCTCTGACCGTTTACTCTAATGTTGGCGAGATTTTTTACTTTCCGGCGAGCTATTTAGTTTTTGCGACATTTATAGGAGCAACTGCAGGAGCGGGCGATGGCTTAACATCACTTTCACCGCGCTTTAAATTTGTCGCATGGACTCTTTTGGCGATTGCTTTAATTGCACACCTTCTTTTAGAAAAATTCGGTGGCTTAGCTTGCTATTAATGGTTGGTGCTAGGCGATTAGCGGACTGCGGCCAAATTTTTCAACATTAAACACAAACTTCTGCTTGAAACATGCCTCTACAGCGGGCGACATTTCAAATTGAGATAGTTTGTTTTTGTGTCATTGTGAATTTTTTAATCAGCAGCTTCAGTTGGCTGATGCTTTAAAACTAACTTTTAAGAAATATCTATATAAATCAATTGCTTAAAGAGATTTTTTCATTTCTTTGGGGTAAAAGCAGTACTAATACAGTCATTCAAAGAGTTTTTGGTAACCCTGAGGGGCATTTCGGGGTTATATGGGTCGGATGATATTATGGAATTTGAAGATAATTATGGAAATGCTTGATGGGGAAGTTAAGAGCGCTTTGGGCTTATCGTGGTTTTATTTACGGCAGTGTGAGGCGCGAGTTTCAGAGCAAATATAGGAATTCTTTGCTTGGATCCGCCTGGACTGTAATCAATCCGTTGGCCATGATCATCGTTTATACAGTAATCTTCTCACAGGTGATGCAGGCGAAATTACCGGGTATTGATAATGGCTTTGGGTACAGTATTTATCTTTGCGCAGGCTCGCTGACCTGGGGTCTTTTTGCTGAGATTGTGGGGCGCGGCCAAAATATTTTCTTAGACAACGCAAACCTCTTAAAGAAAATTAACTTCCCACGCATTAGTTTGCCAATTATTGCCGTGCTTAATTCCGGTGTTAATTTTGTCATTATTTTTACACTCTTCATCACATTTCTTTTGCTAGGTGGTTTTTGGCCAGGCTGGGTGGTTTTGGGGGTTATCCCCGTTTTGATAGTTCAGTTAATCTTTGCTATCGGACTTGGCATGACCCTGGGTGTGCTAAATGTTTTTTTTAGAGACGTTGGGCAGTTTTTTGGGATTTTTATGCAGTTTTGGTTTTGGTTGACGCCGATCGTATACCCTATCAACATTCTTCCGGAACCAATTAGGCATTTAATTAGTTTTAATCCAATGGCATCGGTGGTCCAGTCTTATCAGGGAATATTTGTTTCAGGCCAATGGCCTGATTGGAATTTGTTGGTATATCCGCTGACCTTAGGGTTAGTTTTGTGCTTAATAGGCTATAGATTATTTAGCAGGCATTCCGGCGAACTAGTGGATGAATTGTGATGGGCAATATTTCTGTTGGCAATTTAGGCAAGGCCTATAAACAGTATCCAACACGTTGGTCTCGTCTTCGAGAGTGGATCACTCCTGGGCGGGCTAAATTTCATAATCTCAAATGGATTCTTAGTGAGATTAGTTTTGCAGTAAAGCCTGGTGAAGCCTTAGGCATTATTGGGATTAATGGCGCAGGCAAAAGCACATTACTTAAGTTAATCACAGGCACTGCTCAGCCGACTACTGGTCATGTGCATATGACCGGAAGAGTGGCTGCGATGCTGGAGTTGGGTATGGGGTTCCACCCAGATTTTACTGGGAGACAAAATGTCTTTATGGCTGGACAATTGCTTGGAATGACAAGTGATGAGATTTTTCATCTAATGCCTCAAATCGAAAGTTTTGCTGAAATCGGTGAATACATTGATATGCCTGTTCGCGTCTATAGCAGCGGGATGCAAGTACGCCTTGCTTTCAGTGTGGCTACAGCGGTAAGACCCGACATACTGATTGTTGATGAAGCGTTATCTGTTGGCGATGCCTATTTTCAGCACAAAAGTTTTGATCGTATCCGGCAGTTTCGTAAATTAGGTACTACCTTATTGATTGTTAGTCATGATAAGCAGGCAATCCAAAGTCTTTGTGACCGTGCAATTTTATTAAGTGGTGGGCACTTGGCTATGGAGGGTCAACCGGAGGCGGTAATGGATTATTACAATGCTATGTTGGCCGATCGACAAAATCAACAAGTAACTCAGGTTGTTCAAGAAGACGGTAGAGTCCAAACTGTTTCGGGCACTGGTGAAGTTACTATTGATGCGGTACGCTTACTAAATGATAGAGGTCAGAGTATCGAGGTCGTTTCAGTTGGCCAAAGTGTGTCTTTGAATATTAAGGTTGTCTGCAAAGAAAATATTGAGTCACTGGTTATTGGTTATATGATTAAGGATAGAGTGGGTCAGGCGATATATGGAACTAATACCTATCACTTACAAAAAATACTAAATAATCTATCGCAAGGTCATGCCATAACGGTAGATTTTGACTTTCCGGCAAATCTAGGCCCAGGAACGTATTCTGTTGCAGTGGCGCTCCATGCAGATCGCACGCATGTCAGTAAAAACTTTGAGTGGCGAGACCATGCCTTAGTTTTTAACGTAATCAATATGGATAAAGATGAATTTGTTGGGACGGCTTGGTTGCCTACTACAGTGAGGTTTGCTACATGAGTGATCCCTTTTATCGGGCATTTGAGGATCGGTTTCGCGGATCTAGGCTACTTATCAAGGAACGTCTCAAGGTTTACGCTCCATTCCTCGCGCGACTTAAGGAGTCTTTTGTCGAAGCTAAGGCCGTCGATTTGGGCTGTGGCAGAGGCGAATGGTTAGAGCTTTTGCAGGAAAGTGGCTTTTATGCCCAAGGGATTGATTTAGATGAGGACATGCTAGCAGCGTGCACTGAAGTGGCGTTGGATGTTCGTAAGGGCGATGCTATTACGTTTTTAAAGGATTTGCCCGCTGAAACTTATTCGCTTGTTTCGGCCTTCCACCTTGTGGAGCACATTAGTTTTAGCCAATTACGAGAGTTAGTTTCTGAGGCTCATCGGGTTCTTAGGCCGGGCGGCTTATTAATAATGGAAACACCTAATCCAGAGAATCTGGTTGTGGGGTCGAATAGTTTTTATTTAGATCCAACACACCAGCGACCGATACCGCCAGCTTTGTTGAATTTTATCCCTGAATATGTTGGTTTCAATCGAACTAAAATATTACGGCTGCAAGAAACATTCAATATCAGTGGTGATGCAGCCCCGTCGTTGATGGTGGTTTTAGGCGGGGTGAGCCCAGATTACGCTGTTGTTGCGCAAAAACAGGGTGATACCGAATTACTTGATGGCTTTAACGAGATCTTCGAACGCAATTTTGGTTTTGATCTGGCGATGGTTGTCGATCGGTACGAACAGTGTTTTAAAGCAAGACTAAATCAGGCAGAGTCCAGAGTCGAGCAGGCAGAGTCCAGAGTCGAGCAGGCAGAGTCCAGAGTCGAGCAGGCAGAGTCCAGAGTCGAACAAGCAGAGTCCAGAGTCGAACAAGCAGAGTCCAGAGTCGAACAAGCAGAGGCTTTGGCTCAACAGGCAATATCCAAAGCAACCGAATCTGAAGCAACCTCGCGAAGTTTATCAGAGCAGTTACACATGGTTTATCAAAGCCGCTCTTGGCGCATAACAGCCCCTCTGCGTAAGGCAGTGAGCCACATTAAACGTTTTATTTCATGAATATTCTTTTTCTTTGCACTTACCCAATACAAGATCCAAAGCATGGCGGTCAGCTACGTGTCCGTAATATGGTCGAAAGGTATCGAAAGGCAGGTCACAATATTCAAGTGGTTGGCGTCCTTGGAAGTGACCACTATCCAGTAGAAGAAGGCTTTGTTAAGTACCCAGGAAGTGAGGCCCTATCCAAGGTGATTGAGAACTCATTTCTCATGGAAGACTATGTGATTGGTAAGCTTTTTTCACAAAATGACGATTACTTCTATAGTCTTGTCGAAAAAATTAAATTAAAACCAGATGTAGTTCATGTTGAGCACCCATGGCTTTTCTCATTTGCTAAACGTTATCTATCTTTTAAGGCATTGCCGGCAAAGCTTATTTATAGTTCTCATAATATTGAATGGCGCTTAAAGCGGGATATCCTCACCTCATACATGGGCATAGAGGCAGGACAGTATGGTGCTGATTTGATTGAATCAACTGAGAGAGAAGCTATTAATGGAGCCGACGCCATCGTCTGCGTTTCCAAAAATGATCATGATTGGATTGCAGCACAAACTAGTAAACCTATTTTTTTGGCACCTAATGGCGTTAAGCCTTGGCAATCTACTCTAGAGGGTCGACAGGAAGCGCTTGGAATTACTCAAGGCTATGACTATGCACTTTATTGCGCAAGCGCCCATCCTCCCAATATAACTGGTTTTTTTGACATGTTTGGTGGTGGCTTTGGAAGTTTAAAGCCTGATGAAAAGTTAGTTGCTGCAGGCAATATTGGTTGGGCCATTGCTAGAGATGAGCGTGTACATCAGTCTGCTAAGTTATCGGAAAAGTTTGTAATTGGCGGTGAAGTGACGCAGAGCTGTTTGGAGGGCTTATTAGATGGAGCAAAGACTATTGTGTTGCCATTGACGCAGGGTGGTGGGACAAATCTGAAAACAGCCGAAGCTTTATGGTCGGGAAAATATGTTGTTGCAACTACAGTGGCGATGAGGGGTTTTGAGTCATTTATTGATGCAAATGGTGTTTTTATTGCAAATGATGCGCCAACATTTAAACGTGCATTGAGAGTGGCAATGAGTCAACCGCCGTTAGTATTAAGTGAGAAAGAAATCGACTCTAGGCGCTCAGTCTTATGGGAAGCTTGTTTGAGCTCCTTGGATAATATGATGGAATTGATTAAGTCTGCCGATGGTGTTCACCATGCGTAAACCAACTATTTGGATGAATGTTACAACGAGTGCTCATTGGCAGCGCCCGCCGGTAGGTATTGTTCGGGTAGAGCGATCGATTTGTAACGAGCTTGAAAAAATATATAAAAACCATTTCAAGCAATGCGTTTGGAATGGAGAGGATTTCGTTGCGGTTGAACACGTAAAAGAAATCGAAAGTATGTCGATCAGCAAGTCATCCTCTGGGACCAGGCAACCAGGTCCTGAAGTACAGTGGTTATTTCCCCTGGTATCTAAAAAAGAGGCGTTAAAACTTCTCGCGCAAAGTTTCTTGTCGTTGATTCCATCCCGAGTGAGGCCATGGGTTAATCAATGGTTGACTTATCTGAAAAAAAAGATACATCAACATCTCATCAGAAAAAATAGCAGGTTAGCGTCTCTGTTTTGTCTAGGTAGTTCGAGAAGGTTAATCGAGCAAACTCAAGTAACACGTCAGGGTGATAACCCGTCTTGTGGTGAGATCTTCTCCTCTGGGGATATTTTGATTTCGATAGGTTTGGATTGGGATCACTCTTTTTATAAGAACTTTTATTCGCTCAGAAAAGAGAAGGGCGTTAAGGTCGTTACTTGTTGTTACGATCTAATTCCAGTGCTCTATCCACAATACTGCGTCGGTGAAGTCGCTAATATTTTTACCTCATATTTTTTGGATATTGCCGATGGCTCAGACTTGATTTTGTGTATCTCCAAACAAAGTGAAAATGATCTGGTGAAGTTGCTTGAAAAAACAGGTGGCGCCCTGCCTAAAACACAAGTTTTTCCTTTAGGAGATAGTGTTCCGAAAGGCGAGGGTAAAAACATATCTGACGCGGTTAAGGCTCTCTCCGGCACTCGCTTCATACTATTTGTGTCTTCAATAGAGCGACGAAAAAACCACGAGGTGCTTTATAAGGCTTATCACTTGTTATGCGAAGCGGGCCATCGAGAAATTTTGCCTAAGCTAGTTTTTGTCGGTATGCAGGGCTGGGGTGTGGCTGACTTAATGAATGACATTAAATTAGATCCGCTAACACAAGGCATGATTCTCCAATTTAATCATGTGACAGATGACGAGCTTTTTAGCTTGTATCAATCTTCGTTATTTTGTGTATTCCCATCATTCTATGAGGGTTGGGGACTACCTGTTGCAGAGGCATTAGCAATGAGTAAAGCGGTTATTGCCTCTGCTCAGGGTTCTCTACCAGAGGTTGGTGGGGATCTGGTTTTATATGTTGATCCATGGAGCACGCGAGATTGGGCCGATGCTTTACTGAGGATGGCTACAAATGATCCCTGGCGTGCGGAATGGGAGCGAAAGATTTGCGATGCGTATCAACCTAGAAGTTGGGCTGATGCGGCTAGAGTTGTTAGGGAAGCTTTAGATCGGATCTAAACTATCTTCTCATCTCTTTAGATATTGAATTTAGTTATTTGACCATTGGCATGATTTTAATTATTAGCATCCTATTAAAGAAAATCTTACATTAAAGCAATTCTACTTGTATGTTACGAGAATTAAATTAAGCAAGCATGAGTAAGTATTTAGACAATTTCACAGATTTAGTTAGCAAAAAACGATATTTTCTAATGTCATGTTGCTGGCTAATTATCGTGTCTATTTTGACGTTTTTAAAATACGCCCCCGAATTTCTAAATGCTGATGTTTTAATGAATTCTGTAATGTCTTTGCAGAACATTACTCTTTTTTATTGGGGGCAAAATAGACTCTTAAATATTTTGCCTGCATCTGTAGCGCTAATACGTAATCCGCTTTTAAATTTAATGGCGGTCCAACTTCTTGGGTCATTCGCATTCTATGGTTTTCTATTGACTTTGTCTTATTTGGCGACATTATTAACGTCAACTAAAAATTACTGTCTGGTAACGCTTAAAACTTTTGTATTAATCTCCACTATATTTGTTGTTACTTTAAAGCCCCAGGCAATATATGAAATAGCGATTTGGCATATTGAGTACACGATTCCATCGATCATGTTAGGTTTAGCATTTCATCTTTTAGCCTGTAAGAAACAAAAAAATCTCAAAAATTTCTTTATATGGGTGATATTAATTTTTATTGCGATTGGTGTGAATCCAGGTTCCGCAATACTTTTGTTTTTTGTCATTTTTTCTTACATCCTTTATAAGAGAAAAATAGAATTTCAGGCTTTATTAATTTCAGCAATAGCACTCTTAGCATTTGTGCTGTGGAGTTATATTTCTAAGTTAAGCGGGGGCATATCCTACAGCCAATTTGATGTATTACTTCTGGATTCTGGATTAAGGCAGGCATTGATTGGAATAATCCAGAGTTGGAATTCGACCCTATTTTTACTTATATCCATCAGTCTTCTTCTCACGAGAATTATTTTTTTTCGTTTTTATAGATTTGGTGAAAATAAAAACTTAGCGCTCATTTTTTATGTTGCTGGTTGCATAGCTCTTTTTTCAGTTTTGTGGCTCTTTTTACTTTCAATGAGTCGTTGGGTTGAGGCCAATGGATTTGCCGCAAGATACTTTACCTACGTAATTTTTGGATTCCTATTTTTGCTAGCGATTCTTCTCTCTGATATTTTTAGTTTGGCTAATAAAAAGGCTACCAATATTTTTTCTTCAATTGCAGCATTAATAGTAGTAGTTTTTTTATCTTCCCCGCTAATCCCGTATGATCAATACAAAATTTTTACACAAGTGAATTTGCTAACAAAATCAAGTTCAGGTCTTTATGCAGGTAATTATTGGGTAGTATGGCCTTCGGTATTGAGAGACCTGATTGAGGGTTACGAGTCATATGGGTTAGCTTATAGGGCTGAAGGTAACCAAGTAAAAGTTCGTGACTTTATACTCAGAAAAATTAAGCAAGATGGAAATGTGTCCGTATTCTGCTTGAATGAGAAGCCAAGAATATGTATCGATCAAATCAATTCAATGGCTGGCCCCCTGAATGTGCGTGACATAGAATATGAGGGTGAAGGTGTATCTAAAATTATTCTAACTAAGTTTAATAATCAATTAAATTTCAGAGCCCCTGCATTTCTTGAGCTCCCATCTCAGGTTGGGCATATCGAAAATGTTGAAAGAGTTTCCGATGGTAGGTCTGGTTTCATAATTTATGGCCCTTATGCGCCAGTAAAAGCCGGTTACTATCGTCTTAATGTATATGGCTCAGTAACTGAATTGCATGATGCATATGTCGATGTGACTTCAAATAAAGGAAATATAGTTCATGCAAAGTTTGATTTTCGTAAACCAGATAGCAAGTTATTGGTTGCCAATAAGATTGTAAGAATTTCTGGCGATATACCTGATATTGAGGTGCGTGTATGGGTAGGTAGCCGTGATGTTCTGAAGTTAAGTGGATATAGTTTTGAGCCTTCAACAACCCCCTTACAGTAACGCTCAAATTATTTATTACTTTCCATCTGCTTATAGATTACTGGCACCTTAATGGTTTTTATCTGATTTCTACTGAAATTATTGACGTCGAGTGCTATTTAAACGTCATTGCTTTCTTGTCCAGATGCTAAAAATTAGATTATTTATTCTTCCTAAAAGCAGCAGATATAATAAACGTTATGAAATTATCCATCGTTATCCCTTGCTACAACGAGCTAAATACTATCGACACTATTATTGATGCCGTTAATGCTGCCCCCTATTCCGATAAAGAAATCATTATTGTTGATGATTTCTCAACGGACGGAACTCGCGACAAGCTCAGACATGAAATTCAATCCTCCGGTCGAGTGCACCAAGTACTTTTTCATGAAGTAAATCAAGGTAAAGGCGCTGCATTGCGTACAGGTATTGCTGCTGCTACCGGGGATCTCGTGATTATTCAAGATGCCGATATGGAGTATGACCCCAATGAATATCCTCGTCTAGTTGAGCCTATTTTAAATAATCGCGCTGACGTGGTATTCGGATCGCGCTTCTTGGGTGGTGATGCTCATCGTGTTCTGTATTTCTGGCACAGAGTTGGCAATGGTTTATTAACTTTGATGTCAAATATGTTTACCAATCTGAATTTGACGGATATGGAGACTTGCTACAAGGTCTTCCGTCGTGAAATCATCCAAGGCATCAAAATTGAAGAAAATCGTTTTGGGTTTGAGCCAGAAATTACCGCTAAAGTATCTAAGCTAAATTGCCGCATCTATGAAGTGGGCATCTCTTACTATGGGCGCACCTATGATGAAGGCAAGAAGATAGGTTGGAGAGATGGATTTCGGGCAATTTACTGTATCGTGAAATACAACCTTCGTTAATGCGGATTGTTAAGTACTTCTTTGTTGGCGGTACGGCAGCCGTTGTAGATATTGGCCTTTTTTCAATTTTTGCAGGCTATCTAGGTTGGCCTTGGATTCCGGTTTCAATTTCAACTTTTATTTTAGCGACTCTGGTTAACTATTTGCTGTCCATTCGCTTTGTTTTTGAAAGCGGGGTGCGTCATCAAAGGCACGTCGAGTTGGTTGGTGTATTCGTAGTTAGCGGTTTGGCGCTCCTTGTGAATCAACTGGCTTTATATATAGCAATCGAGTTATTGGAGTTGCAATTAATCGTTTCCAAGATTATTGCCACTGGCATTGTTTTTTTCTGGAACTATTACGGCAGAAGTAAGTTTGTCTTTTAGAACAATATACTTATTAATGGAATTGAATTAATTATGCACGTCACCATCATCGGCAGCGGTTACGTAGGCTTAGTTACAGGCGCATGCCTAGCTGAACAAGGCAACAACGTCTTTTGCGTAGACGTCGATCCTAAAAAGATTGAGATCCTCAACTCTGGTGGTGTGCCGATTTACGAGCCAGGTCTTAAAGAGATGATTGAGCGCAATAGAGCTGCTGGTCGTTTGCAGTTCTCTACTGATATTGCCGCCTCCGTTGCCC